>CEQL01010298.1_pt1 | contig 83628 bp, 80 predicted proteins | sample 356281 | NCBI WGS metagenome assembly CEQL01 (sample SAMEA2621203, study PRJEB7988) | marine metagenome | biome: marine biome (ENVO:00000447); feature: surface water layer (ENVO:00002042); material: "saline water (ENVO:00002010), including plankton (ENVO:xxxxxxxx)" | depth 5 m
AAAAGAAAAACGAGAAAATCAACCAACAAAAAGAAAAACAAAAAGACTCGTTCAAAAAAACAAAAAGGAGGAAATCAAGAAGAATTGGATGAAGAGTTATTTCTTATAATTCAGCAATATCCTCATCTTTTTAATGATTATGATGATTTTAAAGAACGCTTGATTAATTTATTAAAACAAGGGGCGGATGTGAATGCGACGCGTGATGATGGCGAAACGACAGTCATGTGGGCACTTGGGTATGGAAACATAGACGTCGCATCACTGCTACTGGAGAATGGTGCTGATGTGAATGCGACGATTAATGATGATGGCAATACGGCACTCATAGAAGTAATCTGTGTGTATGGCAATATGGACAACGTGGAGAGTAACGTGGAATTGCTACTTAGGCAACCCGAAATTGATGTGAATGCGATGAATAATGAAGGAGTAACGGCTCTCATGTGTGCAAGTTCTCAAGGACATACTGAAATCGTGCGTATGCTACTTGAGAAGGGGGCTAAAGTGAATGCGGCGAATGAGGATGATGGCGAAACGGCTCTCATGATTGCAAGTAAGAATGGACGCGCAGAAGTCGTATCACTGCTACTGGAGAATGGGGCTAATCTGAATGCGACGAATGATGATGGCGAAACGGCTCTCATGATTGCAAGTGAGAATGGACGCGCAGACGTCTTATCACTGCTACTGGAGAGGAGAGAAGAAAATATCAAAAAGGCAAATTTGGTGTCTAAAAAAGGAACCACAAAAGATGGACGTCCATTAGTACCACATTCACAAAAAGATATTGCTTCTCATATTGCTTCCTTTGTTGGTGGAAAAAGAAAAACGAGAAAATCAAAGAAATCCAAGAAAAGAAAAACACATAAAAAGAAATAGATCCTTGATATTCTGTTCTTTAAGTTCAAAAATCAATAATATATATTAGCGATCTTTGAACCCCTATATATTTTGAGGTATTTTTTCCAAAAGTGATTTGAGATTTTGAAAAATGGACATTTTTGGATCGGTAGAAATGTCCAATTTTGAGAATCTGAAAATAGTTTTGGAAAAAGGGTATGAAATATATGACTTGTGACGATAATCGTCTAATTTTAGATTTTTTATGAAAAATGTTGTGACGATATTTTTTTGGACATTTTGATGCGTAAACTTTAGGCATTTTTTATCTTCGTCTAGTTTAGACGAACATGACGAACGAAAAAATGCCAAAAAATGCCGACGTTCTAAATCGCAAAAAACAACACGTAAAAAGCTCTTCTTGTATTGAAATTGATACACCTGATAACAAAGCTAAACGTAAAATACGAAGTCCGACGAACGAAAAAATGCCAAAAAATGCCGAAGAATATAAATGTGAAATTTGTGACTTTGTTTGCTCTAAATACAGTAACTATAAGGCACACTTAAACACACGAAAACACAAAATACGAAGCTCGACGAACGAAAAATGCCAAAAAATGCCTGAGACTGAACCTCGTGTCTATACTTGCGAATGTGGGAAATCTTACAGTCACGCATCGTCTCTGTGGAATCACAAACAGAGGTGCTTGAGACTACGCAGTGAGGAAAACGTTGTTATGGCAACGAATGTGACACCAGAATCCGAGTTGGGATTAGACAAAGACAAAGTTATTATCGATCTGCTTCAACAGAACAACCAACTTCAGAAACATGTGATTGAGTTGTCTAAGAATGGCGGGAACAATAGTCACAATACGATCACTCATACAAACTCTCACAACAAGACCTTCAATCTTAATTTGTTTTTGAACGAGACATGTAAAGACGCAATGAACATTCAGGATTTCATCAAGTCCCTTCAATTGAACATACAAGACCTGGAGAGTGTGGGTGAACTGGGATATGCTGAGGGAATTTCCCGTATGTTTGTGAAGGGATTGAATGAATTAGAGGTAACAAAACGACCAATTCATTGTAGTGATTTGAAACGTGAAGTCATTCATATCAAGGACAAAGATGTATGGGAAAAAGACACATCTAATCAAGATAAACTGAAGAAAGCCATTAAAGATCTTTCAAACAAGAATATTATGTTGTTCGATGATTGGCAGAAGCAAAATCCAGGTTATGATCAATACGATAGTAAGAAAAACGACATTTACTTGAAAATGTTAGTTCAGACAATGGGACCCGCTGATGAGGTGGCAGAACGACGTGATTTTGGGAAAATTATAAGGAAAATTGCTAAAACAACAATTATAGATAAAGAACAAATGGAAGTTATATAACAGCATCAACGCTTTCCAAAGCACCCCGTGTCCATCCTTGATTCAATGATAGAGCTTCTCCAACAACTAACATTCCAGGCATAGGATGTTGAGCTTCTTCAAGAAATTCTTCTCTGTTTTTATATTCACCACATAATGGTGTAAAATAATGGGTGGCAATAGGCCAATAAAAGTCTTTTATAGCAGTAAGGCGCAAACAGTCATGGGGTAATCCTAAAGATTCCTCAATAAGACGACAATAATATTCACGATTTGTGTTATTGTTTTCTAATTTTTCTTTGAAAAACCGCGCGTTGTCATTATCACAGTATGCTATCATATATACACCCTTGTCGTGATCAATAGGTATTATTCTTTTTAATTGTGTAGGAACTATTACGGAAATATTAACTGCTACTCTCATAATATCGGCAGAACAGCCAGAAAATTTACCATAAAGACGTAGAAAAGGTTGTCCACGAACATGTTCGTAAATTTTAAAAGAAGGTAGTAATTTTCTGTAAGTGCTTGCTGTCGTAGCAATTATAACATTTTTGGTAGCATAAACCTTTTCATTCCCAGTATAAATTAAAAATCCACAATAATCCACCGGTGTAATACCAACTACGGGATGACCAAATAAAATAGGCAAACGTGATGCTAATGTTTCAACCAATCTTTTCCAAGGAACTTTCATTCCTGTCCACCCCCCTAAATTGTCATCCATTTCATAATTGTAAAGTGTTTCATAAGCATCTTCGTTTTCAAAATCGGTATAGGGTTGACTATCTAAGAACGCTTGATATTCTTTTTTACCCAAAATTGGTTCTGCGAATTGTTTGAAGGTAAGACAATTGTTTTTGGCTGATTTGCTTTTCAATTTTTTCTTTAAAAAGTCAATAACATCAAGTATATCCACTCTTTTTTCTTCTGGTAAAGTATTTGCGAATTTAAATTGATATGTGAATTCAGAATAGGGAATATCCAATGCTTTCAATAGTCGTATGAGATTTTTATCTTTATCTTTACGTCCAATTCCAGCGCCGGTTACGACACTGACTCCATAAAAATCATAATTACTCATGCGCCCACCAACCCATTTCTTTTTCTTTGCTTCCAAAATCAGTATATTTTTATTTTTGTTCTTTTTAAGAATTTTATACCCTGAATAAAGACCTGAAATCCCTGAGCCTACAATAATATAATCCAAAACCATCATGTTATATTATTATTAGATTAACTTTTTCTTTTTTTTCTCGTTTTGTTCTTTTTTGCCTTTTGAATACGGACTTTTTTAATTGATTTTTTACACTTAAAATCTCGTCGGACTAATCCCTTTTTTTTAAATATAGAACGTGTACATATTCCAATACCTTTTTTTTCATCTCGAATAGAACCAACTTTTTTAATACACCTACATAATTTGTTAGCTAAAACGTTTTCAGCTTTTGTTTTTATTTGTGAATGCTTTCTGGGAACGGGAAGATCATAATAGTCTAATATTTTTATGTAATCCTTTTTGGTTAGGGATGTCATTAGCAATGTATGCTCTTATAATAGTATAATAAAAAAATATCTTTTATTTATTCTCTTTATATTATAAGAGATGTCAAATCCTGATGCCGTGATGTCCAAAGTGGTTGTATTTGATTTGGACGAAACACTCGGATATTTTACAGAATTTGGTATATTCTATGAATTATTAATTAAATTTTTCAAAATTCAAATCAATTTTCGACCCCATGTATTTTGTTTGTTATTAGATCTCTACCCAGAGGTATTGCGTCCAAATATTTGGACTGTATTTAAATATTTAAAAAGTAAAAAGAAAAAGGGTCTTTGTTCCCGAGTTATGATTTACACTAATAATCAAGGTCCCAAGGAATGGACTCAAATGATTAAATTTTACATAGAAACCAGATTAGAATACAATTTGTTTGATAAAATAATTGGAGCTTTCAAAATAAAAGGGAAAGTAAGAGAAATATGCCGAACAACATCAGATAAAACTACAAAAGATTTGGTAAGATGCGCACGCCTTCCTGAACAATCTCAAATTTGTTTTGTAGACGATGTTTATTATGAAAATATGGATAATGTTTATTACATTAAAGTAAACCCTTATGTTTACAATCTTTCAATAAACGTAATAGTAAATCGATTTTTAAGTTCAAAAATCTCAAATGAAATTGGATTAACAAAAGATAACCAATCAAATTTCATAAAATATATAAGAGATAATATAGTTTATTACAAATATGTATATAAACCTAAGAACATGGAAGAGTTCGAAATGGATAAAATCGTTACCAAACAACTTCTGGTGCTTTTACAAGAATTTTTTGAGGTTTAAATTTAAACATTAGTTTGGTTCCCTGCTGAACAAATTCCTGAATCCTTAACCCATTGTGAGTTCTTTCCAAGTAGATGAACCAAAACAGTTTTAGTAAGAATAGTTACCAAAATAAATACTCCAGCATGAAAACTAACTTTCCTGTCAAGAGGTGTATACTTAGGCTTTCGTAAAATAGGATTGTAACGAATAACAAGAAAAATAGCAACATAAATTTTTGCCCAAAAGTCAACTGTAAGAAACCAAGATGGTTTAATAAATGTTACTCCAATAATAGCAGAGGCATAAAAAATATAAGTAAATATGATAAACAAATCAAAAAATCTTTCCTGGCGCTGTAAAGAGAGAGTAGTCATTAATATAATAATACAAAATAATGTTTAGGAGTTAGAGAAGCCGTATGAATGAGATATTTTTCTTCTATACATGGTATATAGTAGATGACTCAACAAAAAACTCCTACCCAAATGGAACAAGAAATGAACGCCGATATCTTTCGTCGTAATGTTCCCTCGTCTTCCCTTCAACCTTATTTGAGTGTTCGTCCTGCGTCAACTAAATATTCTATAATGCCAGTGGTAGACCCACGTCGCCAACTTCATGTTCCCCTTCGTGTAGACCCTACTTATAATATGGCTCATACATTCAATCCTGGAAATGCGACAGCACCTTGGTCTGGATATGCTTCCAAAGTAAACGTTGAATCTGAGCTTAAAAATCAAATATTTGCTTTACAGCATTGTGGAAGAAATACATACGTTCCCCAAAGCACGAGTGATTTATATATGACTCCCGCCCCTATCAATACCAACCCCCAGGTAATGAATCACCCACTGTTATTTGAACAACCTACGTTTAGTGAGTGTCCTCGTGTCCCAGAATATATGCACCAAACTTTGTTTAATACTCCAACCCGTGAAGAAACCAGAATGGCTGGAATAAAAGAATAAGAATAAAACATATAAATAGTATTTATGTCAAATAAACAATAAGATTTGATATGAATAAAATTGAATCAGGTGAAAAATTAGATTTTCATAATGTGCTAATCCGTCCAAAAAGATCAACCCTTAACAGTAGGTCAGAGGTAGACTTGGAAAGAGAGTTTAAATTTAAATATTCGACAAAGAAATGGAAAGGAATCCCAATTATCGCAGCTAATATGGATAGCACAGGGACATTTGAAGTATGTGAATGTTTAAGCACTTATAAAATGATAACAGCACTTCATAAGTTTTATAAACCAGAAGAGTATAACGAGTTCTATCAAAAACAAATTGACCCAGATAATTTTATGATTTCAACTGGTATTAATGATGAAGCAATTGATAATTTAAAAGAAATCTTTAAGGCAATTAATTGTAATTGGATTTGTATTGACATTGCTAATGGATATATTTCAAAATTAGTTGAGTTTTGTCAAAAAGTTAGACAGGAATTTCCTGATAAAATTATCATTGCTGGAAACGTTGTGACAAGAGAAATTGTAGAAGAACTTATATTGAATGGTAAGGTAGATGTAGTAAAAGTAGGTATTGGTCCCGGAAGTGCTTGTACGACTCGACTAAAAACAGGAGTTGGAATGCCCCAATTATCAGCCGTATTAGAATGCGCTGACGCTGCTCATGGAGTAGGAGGACATATTATTTCGGATGGAGGTATTACGTGTCCCGGGGATATGGCCAAAGCATTTGGTGGTGGAGCAGATTTTGTTATGGTAGGAGGTAGATTCGCTGGGCATGACCAAAATCCTGGAGACATAGAAGAAATAGACGGAAAAAAATATAAATTTTTTCACGGAATGAGTTCTGATAAGGCTCAACAAACACACTATGGAAAAATGGAAAAATATAGAGCGTCTGAAGGAAGAGTGTTAAAAATCCCTTATAAAGGAGATTTAAATGAAACTATTCAAGATTATTTGGGGGGTTTAAGAAGCACATGCACATATATAAATGCCTCATCCATGAAAAATATGGCAAAATGTACTACTTTTATTAGAGTCTCCCAACAAGTAAACGAACTTTTTAAATGATCAAATCCAATGTAATTTGAATTATATTTGAAAGTAAAAAAAATATTAGTACATTAAATGTCCACTTCAAGTGAAGATTATGTAAATGATATTACACTTCAATATTTTACAAATAAAGAATTTGCTTCACAAACCAAAAAACATTTAGTTGCCAAAAATCCAAAGGTAAAACCCAAAGAAAAAAAATTTTATAAAAAAAGAATTATGGCACTAACAAAAAGTTTGTTGTATGACATTGATCCTGAAGACGAGTCAATGTGCTTAGTTAATCTTCCACCTGATATTCCATTAGCTTTCACAACATATTTAAAAAAATGTATAGATTATTTTAAAACTTTAGATAGAACAGATATTCTACAGGAAGATTACAAAGAAATAGTCAAGCTTAATTCGTCAAACCAACATACATCAGAATATATTGATTCTTGTCAGGAAGAAGTAGACGCTGAATTTTTGCGAAGTGTCCATGTTAAAGCGGCAAATACGTTAGATAATTTTGTTCAAAAAACAAACGGTAAAAAAGAAAATATTGATTTTCCACAAAAAAGGTCAATAAATTTATCGGACCCTTCATTGAAAAATAAAGGTGTGGGCAAAAAGAAAAATGTGAGTACAGAGTATGAAGAAGGAAAAAAAAATAAAATTAAAGAAAGTAAGAACTCTGAAAAAAGGAGGAAAGAAAAAAAACGACAAAAAGATAAAGAAGACCAAGAAACAACGATGTAGTCCGAACCCAGATAAAAATAAACATGATTTTACATGTTATACTGATGAAGATTTGTATAAACTTCAAGATTTATGGAATATTCGACACCCAGACGACCCTATTGAAGGAAAAAATATAGCACAAATCTGGGAAAAGCTTGAATCAAAATTAAAAAATGTATGTGATAAAGAGTCATGTTGGTTGAAACAGAGTTTTGTGAAAAAGGGTGATAGAAGTAAAATGATAGGTGCTTTTGCTCCCACAGCACCCGCCAGTTGGAAGAAAAAACCAAACGAGTGGTTATCGAGCACAGAAATTATTGATGTGATGCGTCAATATGAAAAAGCATATAAGTGTTTTGTATTTATGGGACCAAGTCCAATAGATTATGATACAAGAAAACTATATGGAGAATGTATATGGCAAGAGCTGTGTCAATTTAATTTAAAAGAACAAATTGATAAGGGAAAAAAGAAAATAGGAATTATTTTCAATTTAGACCCACATTATAAACCTGGTTCACATTGGGTTAGTATGTTTATAAATGTCAAAAAGAAACAAATATATTATTTTGATAGCGCAGGTGAAGCTATACCCGATGGAATAAAAAAGTTTGCTGACGAAGTAACCAAACAGGGTAAATCATTAGGTATAGAGTTTAAATTTGATCAAAATCATCCAGTAGAGCATCAGTATGGTAATACCGAATGTGGAGTATATGCTCTGTATTTCATAGTGCATATGTTGGAAGATAAGATAAACAGTCATTATTTAAAAACCCATATTCTTAAAGACGAGTATATTGAAAAATTCCGAAAAATTTATTTTAATGAAGACAAGCTTTGAGTAGTATAAGCATTTAAAAACTAAATGCTTATGTAAATAAAAAATGGCAGAAAATTTTTTATCAAAAGAAAACACAGATGTATTGTGGGAAGTTTTAGCAGATGATGACTCAGTTCCCAAGACAAGTGATACTCAAGAAACTTTTGTATGGTTACTTCCACGATTTCATGCCAGTCATCAAAGATCAAAAATTGATTTAATGAGTATGAACAAACTCTTCATTGGAGAAATGATGGAGAAATTACAAGAAAATATTTTAAGAAGGTCACCACCTAAAAATAATTCTAAACCATTAATTACTGCTGAAGATTTAAAAACCGATAGACTATCAGAATTTGAAAAAGAATTAAAAAAGAAAGAGTCAGATTTTCAATTTTCTATGAGTCGTCCGGTGCCCGAAGAACCGAATTTTAAAGATAGCTTTGAAGACAAGCCTTTAGGGGATGTGTCTGAAGAAATTGAACGAATGATGAAGGAACGAAATTTAGAAATAAACAATATTCAAAAGAAACAAGATGTCAAAAAGGCTGAGGAGTGGCTTTCAGCAACGAATCCTTCATTACGGAGTAATTCAAAGCAAGAAAGTGACAAACAGTCTCCCCAAGACTTTAAATTTATAAAAATAGAAAAAGATGATTTAGAAATTCAAGTTCCAACCACCAATTTAGATGAGGAAACTACGTCCAAAAGTGTGACTTGGGATGAAAATCTAACAATTAATATATCAAAAACTCCTTCACCCGAATCATCATCTATCTTTTCGAAATTAAAAACTTCTAATGTGGAAAATCCGAGTTCTGAACAATCACTCTCTTCTCCTCCTTTGAAACCTCCAAGTCCCCCAAACTTTTCCAGTAATAATATTCATGATATAGACAGGTTATTTTCCTTTTTCAATAATAGATTTGATAAGTTAGAAGAGAAAATAGACAGTATTATTCCCCGTCCTCATCCATCTTTAATGGATACAATAATTGAGGATGATTCAGATGAATTAGAGTTAGGAGATCTCCATGAAGAATAGGTAAACAACATAATTTTTATTATTTTGTTTACAATTTATTTATCCCAATTTGTAAGGATTTACTTCAAATTGACCATCTGGTAAAACACGTAATCGTTTGAGAGGGGTTGGGTTACCCTTGGTTTTTGTAGCTCGTTCATAAGCCTTAGCATCGTATAAAATATATTCGTTATTTTTCACTTTTCGTGCCGCATAAGTTTTTCCATCCACTTGAACTGGTTCCGCTTTCCATGTCTCCTTAGTTTCATTCAATACAGCAACAACGTCGTCTTCGTCTTTCTCAATATCAGGATTATATACAAAGGATGTGTTAGATGGTTCTCCGAATGTTATACACTGTAATCCTTCATTTTCGTTCTTTTGTTCATAAACAGCACAATCTATGGCAGCTTCTTTTACAGCTACCGTTAGTTGTGAATTAATTTCTTCTTTGATAATTGAAATTTCATACAAAAATTCGTCACTGGTTAATGGAATTGATGGATCTTTTTTACTACCGTCTTTTAATTTTAAGTCTTTGGCATCATCACCATCGATTTGTTCCCGTGTAAAAGTCATTAGGTAGACAAAAACTTCCACGGTTTGATATTGTTCATCCAAATCTTTGTGGCTACAAATACGACGAGCACGACCAATTACTTGTTCCATACGAACAGGATGCCAATAAGGTTCAACTACATGAACATATCTTGTGTTTTTTAAATTGATTCCCTCTGACCCAGAAGACGATATCATAAATACTTTTATTATTTCACCCATATTATTATCATTGGCAACCATTCGGAGTTTGTTAGCAATATTTACAGGAATATCGTCCCAGAATCCATTGTAAATTTTAAGAATTAATTTTTTTTCTTCGTCAGATTCAGTTCCGGTATATAAGGCAAATGTAGGTTTTCCCAAATCTTTTTCGGGAATATCAATGTCCCATCCTTTATCTGATGTCTTTTTAACACGGAAACGTGCGAAACCATTTGCCTCTAAAGTCATTGACAATAATTCAATTCCTTCTAATGTTCGGAATTGACTGTAAATTAAATGAAGTCCTTCATATTCAGGATCTTGTAAATTTTCCAAAATTGTAAGAAACTTAGGACTATATTTTTCCAGCCCATCTTTGGACAAATATTCAGCTGCGTTAGCACGAATATCTTCAATTGCTGCTTGAATACGGTCTGAATATTTGTTATCAGCAACTGCTCCTAATGCTTCATCTCCTTCAAGTTCACCTTCTTTATCGTTATTTAAATCCATATTTCGTGTCTTTTCATTTGCCTTTTTGATAAGTTCTTCTTGGGCTTTCGTTCCTTTATCGTCGTCTTCTCCAGTAACCATTTTTTTGTCGTCACGTGGCATTGGTCTTCCCGGTTCTGGAGGCATGACAAAGTTACAAAATAGACGTGAAAAAATACGATATGTAGATGTTGGTTCTTTATAAATTCCATCTTTGTCAAACTTACCCTTTTTAGTCTTTGAAGATTTTTCTGATTTTCGTTCAGTAGACCGTGCTGCTTCATATATCTTGAATTGATAATTGCTCATGGGTATTTTTACAACATGATAATATTCAGGTGTTTTTTCATACCGAGGCATGAGTCCTTCTTGAGGACTACGATAATATGAAGTAAGACCTAATATACGTTTTTTGAAAACGTTTGTATTAATTAATGTCTTTGTATTTGGATCAATAAATTTGTTTACAAAAGGTTCTAATTTATCAGGAAGAGCTTTGTAATTAATAATTTTAACTAATTTTGGATTAACCTCAATATCATGTTTTGAAAGAAGTTCAATTATTTTTTTTTCAAATGCGCTATCACTAATAAAATTAGTATCAAATTCACTTTCCCCTTCTTCGTTACGAATTTGGTTAGATACGCCATGGTAACCAGTTTTTACCTTGGTTTTGTTTTTAAAGCCCATAGGATTTCGAGTTATGGTAATTTTCTTTGAAGACGGGGAATAATCTAAATAATCAAGAATTTTTTCATTAATTAACATATTCTGGAGTGTTTCTGTTGTTACCTTTTTTGAAGTCTTAACAGTAACAGGAAATACCCAAGTTTTAATGTAACCTCGTAAAATATTGAACATAATACCCAACTCATTAGGATAATTGATAACTGGTGTTCCACTTAGTAAAACGATTCTCATGTTTTTGGCACTAAGTAAGAACTCGTACAGTTTCAATGAAAGGGCTTTATGTAACTTTTCTTTTTCTCCTCTATCATCTGTAGTAATAGGTCGTTCTTTTTCAATACGGTTTACTATTCGACTAATAAAGTTATGTGCCTCATCGATGATAACTACTTTATTGTCAAATGGATTTATTGTATAATTTTCACTCATTTCTATCAATCTGTTGTCACGTAAGCCATTGTAAGGTATAAAACGATACTTGCTGAAAATCATTTCATTAAGCTGATCATCTAAACTTTTCATATCAGCAGTGCTAAGACTATTTGGTTTTTTAGATATATCCATCAACCAAGCACCCTTTTTGCGTTGAATATACTCAATAGGTAATGTTAAAACGTTGGACAAAGTATCAAATAAACTGGGATCAGAAACCCATTCCCAGTATTGCTTTTTCTTATACATGTAATCTCCACATTTCTTAAGTTCTTCAATATAATTTTCTCGTAGGGATTTCGGAGTCATTACAATAACTTGGCGTTTCGTTTTCATACCTTCAGCAATAGCGATACTTGAACACGATTTTCCACTTCCCAAACCATGAAAAAGGAGGAGACCTCTGTAGGGTGTATATAAATTCATATAATCACGAACAATTTTTTGATGTGTTAGAAGAGAAAAAGCTTCTGTATTTTTCATAGAATCACAAGTAACCAGTTTTTCTGCGTCTTCCAATTCTTCTTTGTAGCGTTGAAACATGGCATTTATAAAATTTACAAATATTTTGCGATTGTTCATGTAGTAACTGTCAATTCTTATTTTAATAGGAGCCTCTTTACGAGGTAAGCGTTTTGCTATCTGTTTTCCTGATACATCCTCCCATTCCTTAGGATTCATTTCAACTATACCTCGGAATTTAGGGTCAATTGATGCTGATACTTTGGGTGTGCGTCTTTTTTGCCTGTCTTTCCGTCTCTTTTCTAATTCTTCTTCTGTAGGTTCTATATTATCATCTTCCTCAACCTGGGTCCCATCTTTCTTTTTTATTCTTTCATAGTCCTCATCGTCTTCGACCAGAAGAAGTTTTTTTTTCATATTAAGTTTTCTAACTTTTTTCTGGATAGGACCAATAGGTTTTGTAAATTCAGATGTCATAGACACTTCTTCCTCAATAGCTGGTCTACTTATTTGAACACGAGCAATCTTATTTTGTTTGAGACGTTCTTTTAAATCCTGAATATCAAAGTCACGATTTTTCTTTCTTGCGTCACGAACAGTAACTCCCCTGATGTTTGTTCCCTCTTTGGGAGTTTTAAGAACCACCTCAATTGGCTCATATGTTGAGACCAATGGTTTGGTCATTAATTTATTCTTTACTAAACTATCCATTGTGTATATAAACTAAGTATATAAAAACCGTGTAAATGTATATCGCAAACATTGACACAGTTGAACTATTTGAAAAGGACTATTAATTCCACCACAAAAACAGATTTTCCATACTTTTTGTCCACCCTCCCCATTTAGGTTCTTCTTCCTTTTCGTCTTCTTTTTTGTCTTCTTTTTTATCTTCTTTTTTATCTTCTTGTTTATCTTTTTTTTCATCCTCTTTTTTATGATTAACAGCAACTTCGCCGTCATATTCAGGGTCTTTGGGTAAATCTGACTTCATATCTGCTGCTGCGTGTAACAAAACATCAATACTATTATCCATTTTATTTACGATTTGGTCTTTTTCGATTTCAACGATTTCTCCTTCAAATGTCACTCCTTTATTGGAAGACATGACTAATAATATACATATACAAAAAGAGAATTATTTTATGGAACTGTGGATTTTGGTAACTGATTCGTTTCAATTTCTTTTATAGTTTGGTCACACGCAAATTGTTCCGCCTTTCTTTTTATTTTATGTGTCCCTTCTCCTAAGAAAATAAAAATAATACCATCAGTCTCCATAAGTCTTTCTTGGATCGCTTGAAAAGTCTTAAATTCAGAAAATTTAATAGCGTCCCTCCAATTAACATTATGAATTGGTTGTCCTATACACAAAAATACACCCATGCGATAACCAAATTCCTCGCTTTTTTCCATTTCAATATAATGAGGTGTAACCTTGAATTCTTTCTGGATTTTTACCTGTAGAATATTTTTATAATTATCATCATCTTGAATCAGCTTTGTCCAATTAATATGCTTTTCAAATATATTTTCAATGAATACTTGAGCCATTTGAAATCCAGGTCCAGTTTTAAACATTTCTTGAAACCAACCATCTTCATCGTTAACTGTTCTCTTATTGTAATCCAAGAACAATGCTCCTAAAAATGATTCAAATAGACATCCCAGTTTCTTTAAATTAGTTCTGATCTTCTTTTCCTCGGCATGTTTGGACAAAATTAACCACTTGTGAAGTCCCATCTCGTAGGCTATTCGTCCTATAGCCTCGTTTTTAACTATGGCAATTTTTTTCTCTGTCATAAATCCTTCATTTTCTTTTGGAAAACGTCGATACAAATAATATTTTGTTACCAATTCTAAAATGCCATCACCCAAAAACTCAAGACGTTCATTTGATTTTGTTTTTAATGGCATACAATCCTCAGGTTTAGGAACTATAGTTATATTTTGCTGAAGGTTTTCAAACGCAGGTCTCTTCGTATATGAACGGTGAATAAATGCTCTTTTGTATAGGTCAATATTTACAATCAAAGGTGGCACATCATATTCTTTGAGAATAGATTGAACATCATTCAATGTAATCTCAACATTAAGAGGATTATACGGGTTAAATACCAATCCGTCATCTTCTCTGACTATATCGTCATCATGTAGTAAACTTTTATCCTCCATACTTCTTACGGTATATGGTGTCATCATAATGTCTCTTTAAGCTGTTATTGTTATTGTTATTGAACATCTAAATATTTAATGATATTTGCGATACACGTTTTATTTAATTTTTTTGATTTACCAGATGCTGCTTCTATTTCGATTGATTTCATACACGACTCACCGTATTCTTGTAAATCAGCTATTAAATTAACAATTGATTTGAAATGTTGAATAATTGCTATCGCAGCAGCCGAACCTACCCCCGGGATTTGACACAACATAATTTCTCCTATATTTTGTGGTGTCACGTTTTCTTTTTTACAAGTCTTTATAACACTTACATAATCAGTATCATTTGAATTTTTTTGGAACCTATTTTCATTACCATTAATATAATAGCATTCCTTTTTTGTTTTTTCTACATACTTAGCACTATTAGAGAGAAAATCTGCCGTTTCTCCAATATTATTGGTTTTCCATACAGAAAATCCTTGATAATGATTTAAAGAAAAAATAGATGACATTAAAGTGTTTTTATCCATTCTTGTTGCATTTAAATTTCCTTCAATTAAATACAAAATATTATGATTAGGTAATTCATTTCCATCTAATCGAAAAGATTGTTCTTTATATCGTCCGTCCTTAATACTCGCAGCAAGGTCTGATGCTTTTTTTCTCTCGATAATTAGTATTTCTTTTTCATCTTTTAAGAATAAAATGTCTCCTACGGGAAGTGACCCTGTTTCAATTTGAATAGTTTTTGAATCTTCGAATTTAGATTTAATAAGAGGAATAAGGTCGTGTTCTCTACAATCAATCTTTATGATAAATTTCCCTTTTTCTGTATTACCTTCCATTATATAAGTTTTACACTGTTTCTCTCTTTAATAACTTACTGTTAAATAAGTTATTAACCTTTCTTTTTTATGATAATATCACTAATGTTTTAAAGATTAAATTAATTGTCTTAGAACATACCGCGTTGAGCCATTCTTGCCTTAACCTGAGAAGGATTGCTGTAGTTACCAACACATTTCAATCCGAACAAAGTGTTCATGTCTCTGTTATTACAACTGTTAGGTCCGCAAAATTTACGGCTCTGGCGTTGACTAACACCACCAATTCCTACACCTCCAATGTATCCCATAAGGCCTCCTTTCTTGGGACCTCCACAGGTTGCTCTATTAACAATACTTGCCTGATTGCGTGCAGCTTTGCCTCCACTCATGTATACCATGTTTATACAATACGAATAGATAAAAAATAAATCATAGCTTTAAATTATTAAAACATTTCGTGTTTCAACCCAAAATTTAATGAATTGTTAAATAAAGACTTATAATGATTTATATATTTTTTACGGTGACTATAGTTCCCTCAAAAGATATTTGGGGTCCAATAGATAGAGCCCAAAGGGTTGGAAGATATATGAGATGTATTGGTGAGTCATTAAATTTCTTAAAAGGAACTGAGGATTCTATTAAGAGAGTAATTATAATTAATGATCGAAATATAACAGAATCTGAATTAGATAAATTTAAAGAACCTCAATATCATTGCGATGTCCTATATTCAAATAATAATCCAACCAATATTTTCCATAAAGGACAAGGAGAATTAGATGCTGTTAATTATGCCTTAAATTATTATAATGTAAAAGATGAGGATATGGTAATAAAACAAACAGGACGTTATTTACCATGTGACCCTTGTCCATACTGGTTTTACCATGAGGTAATGGGTAAAGTAAATGATTTTGACATGTTTGGTAAATTTTGTGATACGGCCACTGAAGAGGAAAGTAATGATGTATGTATTTTGGGATTTTTCGCATTACGCGCTAAATATTTAAAAAAATTCCAGTATAAATATGCTGCTGTTCATGGATTTTCTTGTGCCAGAGAAGACGTAGCCGAGGTTGAATTTGCTTTGTACATCAATAAATATTTGAACCCAGATCGTATTTACAGAGCTCCATTTCTTTATGTAGAAATTGTTCCGGCAAATGATCCAGACCGAACATGTTATATGTAAACTTTTATGATTTTACAGTGATAGTATTTTTACCTTGAATAACCATATATCCCATCCATCCTTTTTCTTTTGTTTCATAAGGATACCTATAATCTGTATGTAATTTTTCATCACAATATGGACAATGTGCGTAACTACCCATAATTCCTCCCATCATACCATAATCAGTTATCCAATTAAGTTTACTGTTAGGAGTTACTTTATTACAGGCGAAATGTTTAACTAATTCTGAATCTCCATCCATTTCAATATTACTATCTACAGATGATTTACAAAAATATCCTAACTCTTCCGCTACTTCTCGTATTTTTTTTCTATAATAGGGGTGATGAATTTCAAATACTTTTGTTTCACCTTTATTCATTTTTTTAACTTCATCTATATACTCATCAATATCAATTTGATAATAGGGTTCAGTATATCCTTCCCACTTTTCTTTTTCAGATCTTTGTTTTTCATAAAAAGACCTGCTCTGATGTATTTGCTTTAATGTGTTATTAACAATTAGACTTGTGCCAGTTTTTTGGCCAATATCTACATAAGAGGAAAGCATTTCGTCAAGTAAACCTTCAAGTAAATCTTTTTCACTCATTAATGGTAATTTAAACTAAATTGTTTTTTTAAATTAGTTTAAAGTATATTTATTTATAGAGAATAATGTCAAACTTTTTTGAAAACGTTGACTGGTATTCGAAGGGTTATCCGATGCAGCCATCTTGGGGTTGGAACAAAGCTAAACCAAAAACCTCACTTTATTTAATTGACCAAGCCCAAACAGCGAATACATTAATGTTGAATTTTGTAGAATTTGTTCATTGGGCTCCAATAATTCCGGCTTTCCTTATGGCTCAATCCATTTTAAGTAACAATGATAAGTGGACACTCTATTTTGATAATGACCAACAAAGAACTCTATTGTTTCTTCTTTCTCCAATAGTAGCATTTTTTGGAGGTCTTCCTGGAATCATGATGCATACCTACGAAGGGTGGCAGGTTGCTCCTTTTGATAGTCCTTTAAGAGGTAAAGATGAAGAACAAAATGTTATAGTAAAATATAATAATAATCAATGGTTACGTATTGTAGCATATTTCTTCATTTTTAACATGCAGTATATTGGTTTACAATCATTTTCATACGCAATATTAGGACCAACATATTTTAATGGATATATGAAATTTTTATCGGTATTAGGATTCTTTATTGGTTATTTGGGGAATCAAGACTATAAGGCAACATTTCATTTCAAATGGCCAAATACGTTTGGAGGGTCAACATTTCCATTGGCCTGGTCTACCCTTATTCCGTTTATAATGTCTGCTACATTGAATATCTATGCGTTCTCTAAATTAGGCAATTTAACATATCCTGGTTTTTTTCATTATTTTAATTCTATTTTGCCTCCACTATTAATTGGCTTAGGTGGAGCAATTGAAGGTCTTTTTGCGGAAACAATATTTGATCAAAAAATACATGCGTTCGCAGTTATACTGTTTAATGCTGGATTTTGGCTTCAACTAAACATGATAAACATTGGTGGAAATAAGTTACCCCCAGTTCAATGTTAAAAATCACAATCCTCAGAAATGAGTTTGCTTTTCTCAACAACATCTTTTGTTTCCTTGTAACCACCAATAAAAACTCCATTCTTAAAAACCATTGGGAATTTACCACATGATTTTCCAGCTAAATTTTCCATTACATCTAAAAAATCATCCACTACATCTTCCTCTAAATATTCGTCACACATCATTACGGTATATTGAATTTCATTTTCTTGTAGCAACTCTTTTACCATATCACAATACTTACATTTTGCTTTTGAATAAATAGTAAATCCAGTTCGAGAAGGCTTCGAAAGGTTCGTAAAAGACATATATATAATAAAATAGTATATATGTATTTTTAATTAATTTCTAAAATTGAATTAGTTAATAGTGATGAATTTCATTATCTTTATAAAAACCTGAATCGATTAGACCCTGTGTATGCTCTGGTCCTCCCCAATTCGGGTCCATAGGATTAGCACTTTTTGGTTTAGCTTCCTCGATTACATCCAATTCGTCTAAAGGGGTATGAACACCGCGGTAAAAATTACTTGGATCGTGTGCCGGATATCCCCCTCGATTAAAAGGTGGATCATCATGTCCTGAATCAAGAAGAAGCTGTCGTTCTAAATTTTGGTATCTTGGACATCCAACTGATGGACCCGTGGCAGAATTTTTTTTACAGCTGTCATCACAGAAAGATGTTGAGTTACACTCGGATGTAGTTTCAGGTGGTAACCCTCCTTGGGGTTCTACTGTGCATGGTCGAACTTTACAAATCATGTTACCTTGAGAATCATAGGTTTCTTGTAAATATAAAACTGGACAACGAATTCCCTGACTCCTTTGCCAATCAATAAACTGGGTATATTCTTCTAAATTGTTGAATTCAATAGGATTTACCCCAGGCACTTCTGCTATTTTGGTATTGTGAAGATATACTTTACATCCTTTTTGGATTAAAAGATTAGGACATCTGGGACCTGTTATACCAGACATTCCTTCTTTACCATCTATTCTACAGAAAAACATCACCGCCAAAAGAACGGTTATAATTATAAATATTATACGTGCTGACATATATATAATGTCGGTAAAAGAATTTTACAACATATATTTTCTTTGTAATTTATATATTAATGCCTGTTTTTCATATTCCTAATTCTGCTCCGAAACAAGATATTTCTTCAGTAAATGATTATCTACAAAGTGAGAATCCATCATTTGTTCTATTGTATATGGATGGTTGTGGACCATGTTCTGAAACTCATCCTCAATGGAAAAAAATGGAAAAAAAATTTTCAGATAATGAAAACATTGGCATTTTTGATATAGAAATGTCTAACTTAGACAATATTCAACACAAGAATTTAACCAAGGACGTTACTGGATTTCCAACAATGCGTTACGTTAAAGGAAACGTTTGTGAAGATTATGAAAAATGTGATGGTATTACGACAGACCGTTCATATAGTTCATTTTTAGATTGGATAAATAAAAAAAACGGTAAGGAAAATGTTGTATTGTTGGGAGGTGCTAAGCGAAAAAGAAAGTCAAAATCTAAAAAAAAATCTAAAAAGAAAACAAGAAAATCCAAAAAAAAGTCAAGAAAAAAATCAAGAAAAAGAAGCAAAAAAGCCGGTAATCATAAGAAGACTTCAAATTTACAAGCTGCTGAAGACGATATTATTGGATTAGCTACTGATGGATTAGCAGACGGTGCTGCTGTGGCAGCAGTATAAACAAATAAAATGAACAATTTAGATATATATCTTTGGAATTACATAGATATATATTAAGTAAATTACCATGGCATCTGAAGACAAAGAATTTCGTTTATTTGATTTTAACGTTTACGCCGAAGAACAATCTGATTCAGAGAGTGAAAATAGCGAAGGAAGTCGAACTAAGCCTTCAAAAGATTCATCAAGTTTCATGATTCAAATGTTTGGAATCAACGAGAAAGGTGAAACCTGTTGTGTATTTGTAAATGGATTTAAACCATATTTCTATGCCAAAGTAGCAGAAAATTGGACACAGGCACACAAAAGCAAGTTTATGAGGTTCGTTCAAGACAAACTTGGAAAATATTATGAAAATTCCTTGATTGGTTGTAAACTAATTAAAAAGAAGAAATTGTATGGCTTTGATGGAGGAAAAGAACACAAATTTGTGCGTTTTGAATTTGAGAACATAAATGCTTTCAATAAAGCAAAAGGTTTATGGTATGGGGCCTATGTCACATCAGACAACGGTCGTAGTGATAGAAAAATGAAAGAAGAAGGACTTATCTTTGAAAAAACTAACACTTATCTTTACGAAGCAAACATTCCACCACTTTTGCGATTCTTTCATATTCAAGAAATCAGTCCATCAGGTTGGATTTCTTTACCTAAACGTAAAACACTTGAAAAGAAATATGACACACAAACATCATGCACTTATGAATTTGAAATATCTTACAAAGATATTGTCCCTTTAAAAGACAAGGAAACACGAGTGCCATTTAAGATTTGTAGTTTTGATATTGAGGCAAGTAGTAGTCATGGTGATTTTCCAGTGCCTATTAAATCTTACAAAAAACTGGCTGGAAATATTCAAGAACACCTTGAAGGAATGGATACATCTTCATTTACAGAAAAACAATACCAAGAAACTCTTTCTCTATGTATTTTGGCGGCTTTTGGTTACGGAGAACCGCAAAGAGCAATTGATTTGGTATACCCTAAAAAAAATCCATCAAAACTTGAAGTAGAAAACATGGTGGAATGCTGGTTATCTACACCTATAACGTTAGCTTCAGAAAAAGATGTTACTCTAAATAAAATTTTAACCATTGAAGAAAGTTTTAGAAATGTAAATAATGACGATGATGAAGTGATATCATCTAAATATTCATACAAGAAAAAGAAGACTCAGAAAAAGGAAGCTACAATAATCGAAATTCTTATGGACTCAAAGATTGAAAGAGATGAAAAATTACGTGAAATGACAACCCAATGTAACAGAATGTTTCCAAGATTAGAAGGAGATAAGGTAACATTTATTGGGTCAACATTTCTTCACTATGGCGAGAAAGACCCATATTTCAATCATTGTATTGTATTAAATGGTAGCAGTAAACTTCCACAAGAAAACACAGAGCTTGAGACTTATGATACAGAACGCGAAGTTCTTATTGCTTGGCAAAAGATGATTCAACGTGAAAACCCAGATATTATTATTGGGTATAACATATTTGGTTTTGATTATGAATTCATGTTTCGCAGAGCAGAAGAAACCGGGTGTGTATCTGAATTTCTGAAACTATCTCGTAATAAAGACGAAGTTTGTGGTAATCGCGATTTTAATACAGGAGAATATAAAATTGAAGAAAGTAGTATTCAAATTGCCAGTGGACAACACGATTTACGTTTTATTAAAATGAATGGCCGTTTACAGGTTGATTTATATAATTTCTTCAGACGTGAAGAAAATTTAGTATCTTATAAACTTGACTATGTAGCAGGTCACTTTATTGGAGATGGTGTTAAAAAATTAGAAGTAAATGAAAAGAAAAAAATTACTACAATTCACACCAATAATTTAACTGGTTTGCTTGAGGGTAGTTATGTCCATTTTGAGGAAATAGGACATACAGTTGATTATTACGATGGAGGTGCTAAATTCATTGTTTCAAAAGTTAACAAAGTAGATAAATACTTTGAAATTTCGCAGGTTAATATTAACCCAGATATGTCAAAGAAAGTCAGATGGTGTTTGGCAAAGGATGATGTTACACCAAAGGATATTTTTGAAATGACAAAAGGAAGCGATGACGACAGAGCTGTTATCGCAAAATACTGTATTCAGGATTGTAACTTGGTTCATTATCTAATGAATAAAGTTGATATTATTACTGGTTTCGTAGAGATGGCCAATATTTGTAGTGTGCCAATGAACTTTCTGGTAATGCGAGGACAAGGAATAAAATTAACAAGTTATATTGCCAAAAAATGTCGTGAGAAGGGAACACTTATGCCTGTTATTGAAAAGGGTGTAGGTGATGAAGGATATGAAGGTGCTATTGTTTTAGATCCCAAATGTGATTTATATTTGGATAACCCAGTAGCATGTGTAGATTATGCTTCATTATACCCGTCCTCAATGCTTAGTGAGAATTTATCTCATGATTCAAAAGTATGGACAAAAGAATATGACCTTGATGGAAATATGATAAAAGAAACCGGTGAAAAAGATAAAGAAGGAAAATTTATTTATGATAACTTAGAAGGATATAAATATGTTGATGCTACCTATGATACATTTCGTTATGTAAGAAAGACTCCTTCTGCGGCAGCACAAAAGGTTAAATGTGGATGGAAAGTATGTAGATTTGCTCAATTTCCAGATGGAAAAAGAGCTATTATGCCTTCTATTTTAGAAGAATTACTTAAAGCTCGTAAATCTACAAGGAAATTAATTCCTCAGCAAACAGATGATTTCATGAAAAATGTATTAGATAAAAGACAGCTCGGTTATAAACTGACTGCCAATTCCTTGTATGGACAATGTGGAGCTAAAACCAGCACATTTTATGAAAAAGACGTTGCTGCTTCTACTACAGCTACAGGTAGAAAGTTGTTAACTTACGCAAAAAGAATTATTGAAGAATGTTATGGAGATAGAGTATGTGACACTGAAAAATATGGTAAAGTTCGTTCAAAAGCTGAGTATATTTATGGTGATACCGATTCTGTATTCTTTACATTTAATCTTGAAACATTAGAAGGAGAGCCTATTCGTGGAAAAAAAGCATTAGAAATTACTATTGAATTAGCCCAAGAAGCCGGACAAATAGCATCCAGTTTTTTGAAACCACCTCATGACTTGGAATATGAAAAAACATTCATGCCATTTTGTTTACTTTCCAAAAAGAGATATGTTGGGATGTTATATGAATTAGACCCAAATAGTTGTAAACGAAAAGAGATGGGAATTGTTCTTAAAAGACGAGATAATGCTCCTATTGTGAAGGACGTGTATGGTGGTATAATTGATATATTAATGAAAGAGCAAAACATTCAAAAAGCAATTACATTCTTAAGGAAATGTCTTCAAGATATTGTAGATGAGAAGTGTCCGATGGAAAAATTAATTATTACCAAATCACTGCGTTCCGGTTACAAGAATCCCATGCAGATTGCGCATAAGGTTTTAGCAGATAGAATCACAGCGCGTGACCCAGGAAATAAACCAAGCTCTGGAGACAGAATTCCGTTTGTATACATTCATAACAAAAAAGCAACCGCTCTTCAGGGTGAAAAAATTGAAACACCTTCTTATATTACAGAAAACAACCTTAAGATTGATTACAGTTTCTACATTTCTAACCAGCTAATGAAACCAATACAACAAGTATTTGCTCTTGTGCTGGAAAAAATATGGAAAGACCAAAATAAACTAATAAAAATAAAAAAGTTCAAAGATGAAATCAAAAAACTTGAAAAAACTTGCGAACAAGACAAATTTGAAACAAAGTTAGAACAATTAAAAAACAAAGAAGTAAAGGCGTTACTGTTTGATGAATATTTACGCGTTACAAATAACACCAAATCAGGAATGAATGAAATAACAAACTTTTTCGGAAAAAAATAAACTAAATAAAATTTTAAAAATAATGACGTTAATGTTTCATTATTTTTTCATTAGAATTTATATGACCAAAACAGAAAATGCTAATGATACAAAAGAAAATAAGGAAGAAATTTTAATTGATGAAAAATCAAAAAAAGTGAAAGCTAAAAAAATTAAAACAGTCAGTACTCAAGTGGAAAATAATGAATCTGCTTGTCTTAATGGAACATCATGTTTTGACAAAATAATTAATTCAGATACATTTAAGGCAATTAATAAGAACAAAGACACGTATTTATTGTTTTTGTTTTGTATATTTATTCTTGCTGGAAACAATTTTTTAAAGGGTATATTTACATTTGTTGTAGGGTTTTGGTGGGTATGGTGGGCACATTATTCTGCTCATAAAAAAAGAAATGTAATCACTGTATGTCATCACTATCATCATGAATATGACAATTGGTTTGCACATTGGATAGAAATTGCTTTAGAATCTCAATACCTATTCATGCTTCCATTACTAAACGAATGTTTTTTAGATAATTTATTCGACAAATGGGTAATTATTGCGTTAATTTTGTATTACATTACAGTTCACAACTATAATTACTCAGTTTTACATGTAAACAAAACCCACGAACTTCATCATGAGGATAAGTTTACCAACATGGGCCCAGACATTGTTGACGTTATATGTGGAACCAAAAATCAAAGAAATAAAGACGACGATGATTACCTTGAAGATATAGAACATTATACACCTAACATAATATATGCGACAATTGTTACTGTTATTTTGAAAAGATTATTAAAAAATAAATGCGTTAAATTTGTATTGGACATTATTTCTTATTTTATATTATTCGTGTTAACCGTAATTCTTGTAGTGTCAAGTTGGTATTTATGGATTTTTCATGAGCCTTACCGAGACACAAAAGGAGAGAAAAAAACGGGATTCCTTCAAAGTAATGATAGAGGAATTATGGAATCTATCTTTGGTGATGTGTCACACGATGTATGGAAAACCGATGGTTAAATTTTAAGGAAAATGTAATGATTATATATGAAAAATAATTTTAAAAATAGACTATTCAATCTCCCTGACGATATTGTTGAATATATTTTTAAGTTTTCTAACCCTTACAAAGACAACCATAAACAATGTTTGTTTAAATTATCATTAGATCACTATTGGTATAAATATCTTTCAACCTGTTTTCATTCAATTCGAGACAGAGGATTTGCTATGCATTTCTTTAGAAAAAGGAGAGAAGAACTCGATATTGGTAGGTGTATAACAACAAATGATTTAAAAATTTTACCCTAACCTAAATTTATTATTCATAATTAAATTGTCCAAAAATTGGCCTTCCAGTTGTATACAATGTATCGATTTGTTTTTGTTGCCAAATTCGTTGTTTTACAACAGCATCGGTTGGTTTATACCAACAAGTATAATACTGATTCATAATTTGATCATACCTTGAGATGAATCGGGTTTTGTGCCTTTTTTTAGATTCCTTAATCATATAATATAAATGCTCATTTATTTATTTACATTATACTAATCAATTTTCCAGTTATTTTTCCAAAACATAATCCCAGTATTCCTCCCCAAAATATATATCCTTGGTTTTCCTGTTCTTCCCAGTCATATGTAATAAATTTACGTCTTGAAGCCAACTTCATAAGATAAAAACCATAACCAGAACCAAGGAGTCCTCCTAAAAGAGTGTAAGATGAAGAATAACTTGAAATAGGTTTTATCAATGATGTAATTGGTGGGAATGTAAAAATTGGTTTAGGTAATTCAATCTTTTTTTTCAAAATCTCACCAATAGGGTGCTGAATAGGAATATTATTTGTATTTACAAGTAATTGTGTTGATTTGGGAACAAGTGCATTTCTCAATTTATCATCGGCAGCCGAGAGAGACATAGTTACACATTCATTAAAATTTTTAACGATTTCTTCTGTAGTTTTGTCCATTTCAGTGTTTGTCATATATTATTTAACAAATAAAAAAATTGTTTGGATGTAATTTATTTTACATTCGTTAATATGCTTTCTCCACAACAAGACAAAATAAAACTGGGTGTAAATGATTTTATGATTAAAATAATGAGAATCTTACAGGCAGTTAGTGTCCACATATTTACAATAACTTCAAATTGAGATTCGTAAATGTTGTCAGTAGACTTATATAAAATACCTGCATCACATAGCACCTTTTTTCTCTCTTCTGATAGAGAAGTTCCAAGATATTTTTTTTCCATTTGGGTTAATGGGCAATCATGCCGAATAGTGTTAGCTATTCCATCAAGAGTAATAATAATTAGCAAAATAATTAAATGAATTGGATTGGAATTGAATAAAATAAGAAAACCTCCTCCATAAATAATTAGACTATGTGCCAATTGATAATACATTCCAATTGTTTTTTTTGAAATACCTTTTTCAGTAAAAAAATTTTTGATATTTTCATTCAATTGTCGAATATTGGTAACCTCGGGCTCTAATTTAGGAGTTTCGGGTAATTTTTCCTCATTTTGTTGTGTATTATTAGTAGTTTTTTCTTTTGTTGATTCCATTAATCATGCTATTTAGAATATTTTAGCTATTCTTGCGTAATTAAACGTCAATCTAACTTTTTTAAATAATATAAAGGTTTTATATAAAAATACACAAACATGTTTTTTTTAGTTTGTATCAGTATTTTTCCTATGATTTTTTGTTATAATATGTTTCCATCAACACCAGGTTCAATGTATACAAAAGCAACTGGTCCAATTTTACCACCAAGTGGAATTAACCCAAATCAATTGTTCTTGGAACAGCCTAAACTTAATCCGAATTGGTATGTTATTGGACAAAGTAAAGATTTTAAAGTTAACCAGCCCACAAAAGTAAGTCTTTATGGAAATCCAATAGCGATTTGGAAAGGTAAACATGGTGATTTTGGAGCAATAAGTGATATTTGCCCCCATCGTGGAGCTTCAATTTCTAAGGGAAGGATTGATAAAGAAACCCAGTGTATAGTTTGTCCATATCATACTTTCAAGTATAACAAGAAGGGTAGAATGATTCAAACACCTGGGCAAAAAAATATTCGCACAACACAGACATTTAATTTTAAGACTGATGTTGTTCATTATCCTATTGTAGAAAAACATGGGTGGGTTTACCTTTTGAATCGTCCACTATACGATTTAATGGAATTGGATTTTTATAATAACAAAGATACAATTTGGTCCGAACCAGAGGCAACAAACAATAATTTCAAGGGTGTTTTTTTAAGTAAAGAATTTAATTCTGATGCCAGAACTGTAACAGAAAACTCACTTGATATATTACATATTTCTGAGCTTCATTCATTCGGAAATAGAGCTAAACCTTTGCCAATTTCAGATACTTTGGATAAAATTGCTGATGGGCATCACAAGTATACATACCAGTATGAATCAGGGGAGAATTCTATTCCGTCTCGCATATTTGGAATTAAACATTTAATAGTAGAAAATGAATATATTTTACCCCATACAACAGTAGCACGTGTTAAATTCGGTAGTTTTTGTAATACAATAGTTACCTCTGCGTTCCCCACATCTGATACAACCAGTAAGTTATTTGTAAAGGCTTATAGAGATAATTGGGTTTTTAATAATCCAATTTTTGATGGGGTATTTGATAAAATAACCCAATACCTTATGGAAAAAACTTTAAACGAAGATAAAAGTGTAATTGATACTATTTACCCCGAATATAGAGATGGGAATTTTATAGTTAAATATGACAACTTAGTGAAATTATATCGTGAAGATTACGCAGGATACGTAGACAATTCCATCAATTAGAAATATATCTATTTAAACAGATATGTTTAGATAGACAAAGAGATGAAGATTGTAAAACAAAACTATACATATGTCTTAAAATCAATCAAGAAAGACAGGACTTTACAACCTTTATATAACAGCCTTGCCAATAAAAGCTTTATTGTATCTGGTGGAACCCGTGGGGTTGGTTTTGAGATTGCCAAAAACTTGGCAATAAATGGAGCAAATGTTACAATCGTAGGAAAAACAGTTAGTAAACATCCAAAATTAGAAAGGACAATATATTCTGCTGCTGAAGAAATTTGTGATATTACTCAGAAAACAAATTGTATGGCTGTTCCTTGTGATGTCCGTGTAAGCAAACAAATAGATTTTGCTATTTCAGAAACATTAGATGTTTATGGACAAGGTCTCTATGGAGCTGTTTTAAATGCGAGTGCGCTATGCTTAAATAATACTATAAATCAAACAGAAAAAGAAGTCGATTTGATGAGTCAAGTCAATATAAATGGAACATATTTATTTGGTCAAAAATGCTTACGTGAAATGAAAGATAATGAGCGTGGCCATTTAATGTTGATTGCCCCTCCTATTCAAATGTTATACACAGATGAATGGTGGGTAAATCATTTGTATTATAGTATGTCAAAATTCAATATGTCTTTAATGGCCCGTTACTGGGGAAAAGAATTTCCAAATATAGGTGTTAATACTTTATGGCCTCGCACTACCTTAAATACGGCACCAGTGCGTAATATTTTAGGAGGTGAAGAAATGGTTAACATCTCACGCACTCCTAAAATTATGGGCGATGCTGCTGGTGTGATTTTTAAAACTGACCCATTATTATGTAATGGAAACAATTATATTGATGATGAGGTTCTTGCGTCTGTTGATATTGATGTAGAACAATATCGTGTGAATCAAAAACTTCAAGAAAAAGATTTAATGCCTGATTTCTTTTGCTAACTTATTATATGAATGCTACTCCTGGTGACCCAGAGTCAGACTCATTAAAATGGTTAACATTTTGTGACCGTGTTAACAATCATGGAGAAGACCCGTATGATACTATGCGAGAAATGGGACTTGATAAACATTTCTTTGAAAATGTTCCAATGGCGGAACCTGTATCTTCATCAGAGGATGTTGTTGGTTTACCTTTTGTTGAAACAGTAGACGAAAGAGGTGAATCTCCTGTAGCTCAAGAAATTTTTACGGCTCCTCCTACTATTACCGATTCTCCCAGTCAAAGAATGTATATTCCTGATGAATTAAGGGACGAATTAATAGACGTTGATATTGGTATTGAACCAGAACAAACTTCAGGAAATGAAGATTATGATGAAACAACCTTTCACAATCTTACTGGGTTATGGTTTCCCGGAAGTGCTAATGAGAGGCGAACAAGAAATGCGAGGGCAAGGGAAATAGAAATAGAATTTAATACTCCTATTGAAAATAATCCATATGCTGGAGAAGATGATATTTATTTAACTGGTAGATCTTTAACTCAATATGAAGATTGGAGGGATCGTGAAGTTCAAGAAGGAAGTATAGATATGGAAACAGAAACTATTTCTGTAAATAACATTCCTGGAGGACGAAGAACACTTATTCCTTTTAGTGGTTTTGGTCCTTTTAGCCCAAGAAGAGGCGAAGGATATGTAGAAATGCCTGATTCATTCTGGAGGTGGTATGGAAGTCACCGTCATGGTGATGAAAATTATTTTTTTAATCGTTTCAGAAGAAGAAATAGAACAACTGGAGGGTCTCGTAAAAAAAATAAAAAAAAATCAAAGAAAAGAAGGAAAACCGTAAAATCTAAAAAGTCTAAAAAAAATAAAAGAAAATACGGCGGTAACCCTCCTCCGTCCGGACAGAAAATTTCCGTTCCAAAAGGCATATTGCGCCCTAACCGCAAAATTAATCCTACCAGCACTATGAGGCGTATAATGCGAGACATTGCGCCTAATACAACAACCAAGATAAGGATAGACGAGGAAAAGAATACAGTAGATGGCAAGCCGGGTAATCGTAAGACAGTGTAAAAGGTATATAATAAACACAAATTATTTGATTTATTATATAAAATCCATGACAATAGCACAATGGTCACTTAAATCACTCATTAAAGTTCCTAAGTTCTCTCCACAGAATGTAGTATCAACAAATACATCTTTTACACGATTTAAAATTCTTCGAGATACAAAAAAGTAGTCAATATGACTATATTTATCAGGAAGATGGGCGTGTTGAGAATTTCCTCTTTCCCACCGATGAGTATATATAGGGCTAAGTCCAATGTGCCTATTGGATGCCAAAGGAGTATTAAATACATCAACGAATTTATTATCAAGGCTTGTCAATTCTCCTCTTTTTTTTTCAGTATTTAAGTCACCAGCAATAACAATATTTTTGTAATTGTGCTTTTTAATGTCTCTGAACAATGACATTATAGTTTTAGACCTTTCGCCAGTTTTATCCCCTGAAAAGTCACTTGGGAAATGACAATTATATATGGTAAAAGGTTGGCCAGTATGCTTATCTTTGTAGTTTAAACAAATCATTTTCCTATGAACTGTATGAAAATCAATTACTTTAATATTATTCCTTACCAGAAATACATTGAATTGTAATCCTCCAATATCTTTTGAAGGGTCACCGATATAAGAAAGTAAGTTTTCAACACCTTGTTCTTGAATTAGTTTTTTGTTATTTTCCATAATATAGTCGGAAACATATAAGTTATAACCACTTAACATTTGTTGAAGTCGAAGAATAGATTCATAAGATGATATTTCTTGTAAACAAAGAATATCTGGTTGTAATTCTTTTAAATAATTACTAATATATTGAAAATATGAATGTGTTCCTACATCATTTTCCATTTTAAGACCAAAAAATCTAATATTCCATGAACAAATGCGGGTTGATTGATCAAAAAATGCATGCTTAGCTATAACTACTCCAATAAAAATTACAAGTATTGATAAAAATGAGAAATATTTAGCCATATGCTCTATTATGTACCAAGAAACTAAATTATACAAAATGAATATTTCGTAAAAAAGTTAAAGTTATCATTTTTTATATTACAATGACCAAAGTAGCAAATAATAATAAGTTACTTGATCAAGTATATCAGTGTCTATTATGTTCTTATTTTACATGTAATAAGAGAGACTATGAAAGGCATCTAAAGACAAAAAGATGCATTACACGACACCAAGAGCAAGAAAAATTGAAAAAAGAAGAGGAATCAAAAACTTCTTCTTTATTCGTGGATCGGGTAGCGGCAAAAGACGAATATGACGATTTCTTGAAAAAAGATGAACTCACACCTGTTAATTCAATTCAATCTCTTCCTAATGTTCTACGTGATATATCCAAAGATTCATTGGACACGACTCGTCGAAAAAGAAAAATAAATAAAAATAAAAATAATATGAAAAAGACGTTATCTGGTGACAACATTGTTATAAGTCATATTGAATTAGATAATTTAATTAAACCTGCTGATGACATATATGATTCTGACAATAATTTGGAGGATAATTACATTTATCAAACCATTTATACACAACCTTTATTATTAAGGAAATATATTCCAATAGTTTACGACTGGCTTAGGAGATTTGGAAAAAATAGTGTAAAGTTTTTTAAGGAAATGTTTCAAAACGCAGGAACGCCTATTGCCGAACACGATTCTATTTAATCAAGTAATTAGGTTTTTTGGGACACTTACCGAGATTACCTTTGGTTGGTAAAAGTAGGAATGATTAACTTTACCACCTGTAGCTGCCAATCCACGGTGTGTTGATGTAAATTCATTTACATGTAAATTCATTTTATCATAACAAAAAACACCAGTAAATAATCGTTCACAAACATATTCAGGGTAAATCCCTTTATCTGTCATATTACAAGGAGGTTTACCCTCACCAAATTTGGGTAACAAATAATCAATAAGTTCATCGGTTAAATATTGATCCAAAGTTTTGAATGAAATCCAAAACATATTACCTGCATTAAAATCTGTCCATTTTTTTTCCAAATGAGGGAACAATTCGCAAATTTGTTCTACCCCCTTTATATTTTGAGGAAAATCAAGATCATAATTTTTTGGAAGAACACATTTTTGAGCAGAAACATAACCAATGTTGTCGCATTTTTTAAAATAATTTTGTATAACAGCTAAATTTTCATACCTGGTTATTGGTTCAATTAAATCCTCTCTCCAGTTTATAGATCCCTCGGTGGCATTAGAAGATTTTTTACTATGTAATTTCAAAATATAATCAGTTTTAATGCGGTTTAGTCTTATAAGTTGAATGGCTGTCAAAAATGGTAAGTTATCAGTTCCCCTATTTGGAACTTTAAAAACAATAGCGTTTCTAAATGTGTTTGAAACAAATTCCATTTCTGTAGCGGAAATGTTTTCATTGACACTTACTAATACTCTGACATTTTTAAATACATGTTTTACATCGTCGACATATCCTGACATTTCTTTTGCCAAATCAAGATGGAAGAGATGAATCACAACAACTATATTATTGCTTTTATCTAAAATTTGTCTACAGCCCAATCTTCCCTCTCCTAAACCATGATTTTTATAGTGTTTAAGTGCTTGGTCATAATTCATATTCTTTATATCAGGATAATATCTTACATAAAATGGATAGTCAAACTCCAGTGGTTTTGCCAATCTTTTTTCATATAAACCATAGGTTTTCCAATGATTTAATGCCCCATCAAAATCTAAATGTCTTAAATCTGGATTATATAATAAATAGCTTTCATAATTAAAATCATCTTCAGCAGTTATTTCCATTTTAATAAAAATAATATTTTAAATCAGACAATTATACGATTTATATTACAAAGTTGCCAATTATCATCATTATAAATCATTAAATTTCTTTCAAATTCTAAAACATCCGAACGTTCCTCAGAAATTACTAATAATCGAGCTTTTTGTTTAATTGCTTGTTGGTCCCATATAGATTGATATTCAGGACCAATAATACCAGTAGTTATTTCATGGACAAAATCAGTAGTATCATATACTCCAAAAAGCTTGGTTTGATTTGTAACTTTACCATATTTAATCCACGTTCCTAAAAGTTTTACATCTTGAATTTTTAAATTTTGATTAAAGTTATTTAAATTGGAGTTTAATTTTAAGAAATTTAATCCGTTAGATAGTTTTGGACAAAATAAATTTGAGTTCAAAAAATCATAATTATTAAAATAGGCGTAATATGTTTTTTTATATACATCCTCTGTATAATTAATTAATTTATATTCGTGAATTTCCTTCCTATTGGGCTCAATTCTTGAAACTTTATCATTGAATGGATAGTCAATGATATATTTTATTTGTTCTTGAGATTTCCAACCCCAAGGATATTTTATTGTATTAATTTTACTACATAACTTTGGCTTAAAAAATGATCTAAAAAAAAATTTCCTAATCATGTTTATATAATCCTATAAATTATTAATTATTTTGAGTATTCCAAGATGAATCCCATATAGTAGTTTCAAAACGAACTTGGTTATTTGATGGATCAAAATGAACGTTTTCAATTTGACTTGCCATTATATTACTTAAAATAGCACTTCCCATCGCGGTAAAGCCAGAGTTCCCTCTAATGTTAAACCCACCAGTTAGCCCTGTAGGTCCAAATTGAATATTTCTGCCAGTAGGTGAATTTAGTAAATTTCTTACGGCTTCAAAAACTGGATTTCCCGAATCCTCAATTGGGCTTCTTGGTGGGAAACGAATTGGGTCAGGAGGAGGTCGTGAAGGTTGAGGTGGAGGGGGAGGACCATATGTAGTAAGAGGGTCTTCTTCTATGTTTTCGTCATCATCTTCAACGTCCATTAGTCCAGTCTCTAAATCTCTATCAATTTCATTTCGAATTTCTCTATCTATTCTGTCACTAATTTCTTGGTTTAATTCATTATTTGACGTTTCTAATTCATTAGGAACATCGGGTAGCATAGAATATGTCTGCATAACATTTATTTCTTCCTCATTATTATTTGGTCTATCAGCTTCTTCAAGGGAGGGATAAGGAGAATCAGATGAGGAAGGAGAGTCAGATTCTGATACAGTATGGCTTTCGTCATAAGCAGGAGGTGTAATATAATCGCGGGTACCACGACTTATATTTCTGGGATTTGGTGATTCTGGAGAAATGTTAGTGCGTATATCATACCTACAAACAGGACAACGCACGTTCTGACTAAACCACGTTGTAAAAGAAGAGGGACTAAAAATGTGCCTACAATGGAGGATTTGTGTAACAGTACTATTTGGGCGAAAAGTTTCAAGGGAGATGGGACATTGGGTGTTAATAGGTTCAACTATATCTGAAAAAACAATGTTTGAAGTTGCTTCTCTTAATTGCCGTTCATTAGGTGCTACAACAACAGGTTCAGAAAACGACCGTAACAATTCGTTTGTAATATTATTAAAAAACGGACCTGCAAGGCCACCGTCGCCAAAATGGGAGTTGAATAATCTTCTTTGAGTTTGAGAATATGAATTAACTTGGTTGACCAGCGCGTCAAATGATTCATCTACATTATCTATCAATGTTTCGGTGTCTCTTTGGCTCCCGTCTCTTTGGTTTTGTCTTGAATGAAACAGAGCAGACATTGAGGGTTGGGGTCTTGAGTTATAACTTTGTCTACTTGCTGCTGCGTTCCATATAGATGGCGGGGTCCGAAACGTTGTTCGAGGAGATGCCTGTTCTGGGTTAAAATTAAAACCAGGTGGATTTGTATTTCCACCACCAGCAGCATTTTGGGTTGGTGATAAAAGTGAGCGTCGAACATCTAATACTTGACTTTGAAAAGGAGCACGAACTCGTGGTTGAGGGTCAGGTGAATTTGATAGTGGAGTAATGTGTCTGAAACCAGAACTCGTTTGAGGAACATCTTGTGATTCTTCATGAGTTTGGAGTTCTGATGAGGGTTCACTGTTATTATTATTGTTATTATGAACTGTGTTATTACCACTTGATGCGCTTTGGTTTGACCCTTCATCAGAATATCCAGAAACTTCATTATTAGGATTAATTATTCTTTCTGCTTCAGAATTATCAATAAAATAGTATTGACCATTAACATATGCGTAATTTTCGTGGTTACTTGTTCTGGATGTAGCACTTGGGTGTCTCTGAATACGTCTTAACCGGGTAAATTCTCCTGTTCTATCATATAAATTTTCTATATGATGAACAATTACCGAATAAAGATTAGTATATGTTTCTATTAGGGCACGAGCATCAGCAGATGAAGTAGAAAAACGATTAAACGAATTCATTCCACTCATTCTTCTTGTTAAATAAGTCATATTTTTCCTAATTTCATCGAGATGTTTGTATTCTAATTCAATATGACCATATAAAGTCTCTAATTCTTCCATATATTATATTAACTATATAAAAATTGTTTAAATACATTCTGTGTGTAAAGGTTAGAGATGTCAAAAAATAATTATGAAAACAAAGGATTATCAGGTTTATCAAATTTGGGAAACACCTGTTTTATAAATACATGTATGCAGGTTCTATCACATACTTATGAATTAAACGATATATTTGAAAATGACTCGTATAAACAAAAATTAAATAAGGTGCATGATTCGGCTTTATTTATAGAGTGGGATAATTTACGTAAGTTATTGTGGCAAGAAAATTGTATCGTTTCTCCAGGTAAATTTATAAAAACTGTTCAAAAATTATCTTCAATTAAAAATAATGTTCAATTTACCGGAAATGCCCAAAATGATTTGCCAGAATTTTTACTATTTATAATCGATGTTTTTCACAATGCCTTGCGTCGTGAAGTATCGATGAAAATTATAGGAAAGGAATCAACAAAAAAGGACAAATTGGCTTCAGAATGTTTTCAAATGGTAAAAAATATGTATACCAAAGATTATTCTGAAATTTGGAATCTTTTCTATGGGATTCATGTTTCCCAGATTAAAACTCTTGAAAAAGAAACATTATTAAGTCGTACGCCAGAACCTTTTTTTATGATTGATTTACCTATTCCACAAGACAAAAAGGAACCGTCTATTATCGACTGTTTTGATTTGTATGTAGAAGGGGAAACATTAACAGGAGAAAACGCATGGTATAATGAAAATAAGAAAGAAAAGCAAGATGTGATAAAAAATATTAGATATTGGAGTCTACCCAAGCTTTTGGTAATTGATTTCAAACGATTTAATCAAAAGGGTGTAAAAAATCAATCTCTTATTACTTTCCCCTTAGAAAATCTAAATTTATCAAAATATGTGATTGGATATAAAAAAGAGACATATAAATATGATTTATATGGTGTAGCGAATCACACTGGAGGAACTATGGGAGGACATTATTTTGCCTATGTAAAAAATGCTAATGGAAAATGGTATACGTTTAACGATACATCAGTATCAATAATTAACCACACTGATAATATAATATCACCCAAAGCTTATTGCCTTTTCTATAGAAAAACTTCGTAGTTTGTAGATTTATTATAAGTATTTATATATATTAATGTCATCCAATCCAAAAGACAATCAATTCAATGAAGATGTATTTCAATTTGCTGGTAATACCTTGTTTAGTGGAACAGGTCTTATCTTTTTATTTGCGATTATAATTGGAATTGTTATATTAGTTGCCTATTTAGGGGACAATGCTAACGTCACAATAAATCAAATGGGACAAGATGAAGAAAAAGTAAATAATCTCTTTATTGTTTTGTTTGTTGGTATCATTTTAATTATAGCAATAATGGGAGGAACTCGGTATTACTTTGGCACAGATGTTTATGCTTATATTAATAACCTTTTTGGGGAGGAACCTGAAATTGATGTAGTAATTAACCATAAAACTATACCTGATGAAGAGCCCGAAAAATCTGAAGAAGACTACGAATTACCAGAGCAACCAAAAGCAGAGCCTCTTCAAGAACAGGTATTTAATATTCCTGGAAACTATTACAATTATGAATCCGCCAAAAATTTATGTGCTGCTTATGATGCTAGGTTAGCAAAATATGAAGAAATAGAAGATGCTTATCAAAACGGTGCTGAATGGTGTAATTATGGATGGTCAGATGGTCAAATGGCGCTATTCCCAACTCAGCCTTCAACATATACTCAGCTTCAGGGTATAGAGGGTCATGAAAATGATTGTGGACGTCCTGGGGTAAATGGAGGAATAATAGAAAATCCAAACGTTCAATTTGGAGTAAATTGTTTTGGAAAAAAACCTCCTATTGACGATGACGAAAAGTTCTTAATGGAAAACCAAACTCGCTTTCCCAAGACTAAGAAAGATAAGGCAAGAGACAGGCAAATTGAAAGAATGAAAAAGAATCTTGGTAATATTCTTGTATCACCATATAATTCTCAACAATGGAGCAGGTATTAAGCTTTGTAAAAACATTTTTTAAATAATATAAAATTTCAATTTTGTATTATTACATGAATAAATTTGAAATTAAGAAAAAAATATTGAACACTGAATATGTATATTGTTTATCTAATAAGTCTTTTAATCCAAATATTTTGAAAGTTGGATGGACAAGAAATAATCCTGCCCTAAGAGCAGGTCAGTTATATACAACAGGTCTACCCACCCCATTCAAGATAGAATTTGTAATACTTACACAACAAGGAAAATGTTTGGAAGGTCGAATACACGATTACCTTGCCCGTTGTCGTGTGAGTGGATCACGCGAATTCTTTCATATTTCCCTCTTAGAACTACGAGAAATTTTAACAACAAAATTCTCTCTTACGCTGTTTCAGCTATCTGACATTATTGAACACCTTCCAAAAGAAGAACATTATTATAGACGTAAAACGAAGACTCGTGAAATAATACCGAATAATTCATTAAACAATTCAAGAGATGATGCTCCTCTTATCCATTCAGATGAAATAAAGAATATGTTTGATGCTTTTCGTTACCAACCTTCGCCACCTAATACCCCAGATAATGAGTTAAATATATTTGAAAAATTTAAGTATAGACCTTCGTCTTCATAATATTTAGTTAAAAAATTAAATCAATTTATTTATTTATCAAGGCAAGTTGTTTTAAACATTATACCAGTTACTAAATAAGGATCACAATTAGAACTTGGGCGTCTATCTTCAAAATAACCTTTTCCATTTTTATAGTTTTCATTTCCAATTCTTACGGAAGCTCCTCTATTGGCAATTCCATGAGAAAATTTATCAAATGATGCTGTTTCGTGCTCTCCTGTCATTCTTTCATGATTCCCAGAACCATATAACTCCATATGTTCTTTGTGATTTTTAGATAATTTTTCAACAGCTTCTTCAATAAAATTCAACCCTGTTTTATCTAATGTTCCTTCTCTCATGTTTTTTGTACTGTAATTGGTATGACATCCAGAACCATTCCAGTCACCTTTAACAGGCTTAGGTTCAATATTAACCATAACACCATGTGTTTCAGCAACACGTTGAAGCAAATATCTTGCCATCCATAAATGATCTCCTTCTTCAATTCCAACACAAGGTCCAATTTGAAATTCCCATTGTCCAGGAGCTACTTCAGCATTAATTCCTGAAATTTTAATTCCAGCAAATAAACAAGCATATAAATGTTCCTCAGCAACTTCTCTTCCAAACGCATTTTCAGCACCAGCACTACAATAAAATTGTCCTTGAGTTTTTTCTGAATTAAAACCAAGAGGTAAATTAGTTGAAGGATCAATTAAAAAATATTCTTGTTCTAATCCAAACCATGGTTCTTCTTCTAATTTTTCATTAAACAAACTATTGGCCCATTGTCTATGATTATTAGTTAATGGTGAACCATTTGGAGTATAAGTATCACACAACACAATTTTATGATGTTCTTTTCTAAATGGATCATTAAAAAGAGCTCTTGGTTTAATAATAACTTCGGAATCAGAACCTTCCGCTTGTGCGGTTGAACTACCATCATAGTTCCAATCAGATAAACAATCTATACATTTTACTTCTTTGTTTACAACTTTTGTTTTACTCCTTAATTCATTATTTCCACCAATCCATACATATTCTACAATTGTAACTTTATTCTCACTAATAACAATATCTTTAACCGCGTCTAAGGTATTTTTAGCCATATTCATTGCTTTATAAGCATGTCCTCTAACCATTATTGTAATAATTATAAATATTATTTTAAAAAACGAAATTTTAATTATAATCTCAAACACGACTTTTTTTAGTTTTTCGGTTATCGGTTTTTTTATTTATTTTTTTAGTAAATTTCTTATGTGAAATAGGAGTTGATGCGTTTACCATTTCCAAAAGCTTCTCGTAAAGATCATCTTCAATTTCAGCAGTTTCAATATCATCCTCTATATCAAAAGTAAGCCTTTCAGCTTTTCCAGGATTATGGTAAATACCCATAGGAACAGTTTTATTCCTAAACATATCAGCAACATCATTATCACTTGACATATCATTTATGGAATTCGAATACACTACAAAAGGTGATTGGTTATTTCGCATCAATGATGACTCAATTCGAAATCCACAACTTGTAATTTCTCCATTAGGTTTTCTACAAAAGACAAAATCATCTTGTGTATAAATAGGAACTTGATCTGTGGTCTCCTCAATTATCTTATTTTTTGGCATATATATTATGAATAGCGTTTTATTTCAGAAACCATCTTTATTTCTCTGTTTTCTTTTAAATATCTCATAATTATTTCTACTTGTTTTTCATTCTTTATGATTTTAGTAAGTGAATCTTCAACATATTTAAAAGACAGAGAGGGAGAGACTTTTGTAGATACAAATTTTAGTTTTCCGTCACTAATTTCCAAAGTTTTGTTTTTCAAGCGTGTCTCAAAGCTATCTACATTCAGAATCTTGTCTGAAACTGTTGTGCGTTTGTCTCGAATCTGTTTAATCTTATCTTGATATAACCTTAATTGATTATCTAACGCAACCCATTCTTTAATATTATCTTCAAAACTCATTTGAAGTAAGAGAATAAAATATTTGACAAAATCACTCGAATTATTAAATTAAGTGATTTTGTAATTAAATTAAATATAAAATACATTTATTTACTTTCTTGACTTCTTACTCTTTTTGCTTTTCTTCCCAAACATGTTATGGGCACCCAAAAGAGCGAAAGGAACAGCAGCAGTAGAAATAAGCTGTCCAATCATTCCACCCTTTCTACGTTTTTTGTGATGCTTCTTGGTTTTCTTAGTTTTTTTATGTTTCCTTCCTCCTTTCTTAGATTTCTTTCCATATTTATTGTGTGCTGCTAAAAGACCAAAAGGAACCACAGCAGCCTCTACACCTCCCATAACGCTTCCTCCCTTCTCGAAAACATTTCCTCCCTTGTGCTTTCTACGTCTCTTTCCAGCGCTTTGAACCAAAGAAAGAGATTGAGCGTTGGGTATTTGACTATCAGGAAGCTTTGTAAACGAGTTACCCAAAGTCTTTGAGTTAATATTAAATACATCATTGTATTGTTGATTAACATCTCCGTAACGAGCTTCCACATATGGTGCTGCTCCTTCGGCTCCAGCACCAGATGAGAAAGACGCAGATGTAGCAGCAGGATTTGTAGGTGTGGGGTAGCCTCCATGCATCTTTTTCTTTCTAGAGGCAGTGCGTTTTCTATGTCTTTTCATGGTTTTGGCCATTACTATACATTTAAGATAGATAATTTTATTTTTCCTGTGCATTCCTAAAAAAATAAACTAACATAATTAAATTTACAACCGCGAGAATAATTAAGGTAACTAAAATAAGCAACACTATGTAAATGTAAGGTCGGAGTTCAAATAAAAGGGTTTCCATTACAGGGCTCATCAAAAGCTTTAGGTCTGTCTTAATATCATCTCTTTGTAACATATCTAAACATTGTTTGAATAAAGAATTACTTTTCATACAATAGAAAAATAAAAACGAACCTATCTTTTTGCGTGTTAATGAATTTAATAAAATATGAATAGCTTGTAATGGAAAAAAATCCACAAGATACGAGAAATAACAATATTGTTATTCCAGATAACCAGTTTAATTATAACAATCTACGTTTAGCTGATCCAATTTCAGTCCAGGGTGGTTCTTATTTTACAAAAATTACAAACAATCAATATCCACTTTATGTCCAAACCCCAAAATGTATGACATTAAAAGGTTTTATTAAATCAGGTAAAAAAATACATTCAGACCTTGTGTTTAACAATAATGATGATGTATTTATTCAATGGTTGGTTGATTTAGAATCTAAATGTGAAGACCTACTATATCAAAAATCAAGTGACTGGTTTCAAAGTCCCCTTGAACTGGATGACATCCAAAATGCCTTCAATTCTTGTGTAAAAATTCAAAAAACTGGAAATTACGTTTTAAGAACAAATGTGAAATTAAATTCACTTACACAAGACCCATTAATAAAAATTTACAATGAAAGTGAAAATGTTCTTAGCATGGAAGATGTGATTCCAGACACAAATATTATTGTTATTCTTGAAATCAAAGGAGTAAAATTTACAAGTAAAAATTTTCAACTTGAGGCCGAAATGAAGCAAGTTATGGTGTTAAACAAAGATTTGTTTGAAAACTGTTTAATTCGGCCTACCACAACTCCAGTAGTAATACAAAATAATTCGGAAAAGTCACCGAAGACTTTAGAAAATATAGAAACAAAACAAATGTCACAACTTGATATTGACAATGTTATTGAGGAAACAAATAACACAAAAGACTTGGACGATTTGATTGAAGCGAAAAAAGATGAGGATATTGCCGAAAAGTTTAGTGATGAGGAATTAGAATCGTCTGATAGCGATGATGATTCAATAGAGAAGTTGACTCTGGGTGAACAATTAGTAGCGTTGGAGGAAATAGATAATATCGAAGATTCCAGTAAAACATCTACTGAAGATGAGATTGTATCAGCAAATATATTAAGTGAAAACTTAGTTAATTTAGAAACAAAAGAAAGTGTTCCCAGCCCTAAAACTTCGCCAAAAGCATCAATGAACACTGAAGAATCTGAGGTTTCGATTGAAGCATTAAATAAGGAAAAAGAAATTGTAGAAAACATTTTGGAGGATATTAAGCCTAATTCACCAACTTCTACTATTTTAAATGAAGTTGATATTGATTCCACAGCATTAGACCCAGAAGTTCTTCAACTTAACAAACCAAGTGAATATTATTACGAATTATATAAGCAAGTTAGGGAAACTGCTCGTCAACAAAAACAATCTGCTCTTGAAAACTATATGAAAGCAAAAAACATTAAGAACACTTACATGCTTGATGATATTTCAGATACGAGTGATGATATACAAAATATTGGGTCTGATGTTGAAGAAGAAATGGAAATGCCAAATTAATTTCAAAATCAAGGAGTAACTACATCAATTAAGGAAATTCCACAACCGTATTGACTTTCAAAATAAACGTATTTTGAAAATTATTTTATCATTAGTTTTATATATAAGATGGCATCTTTACTGAAGACATTGAAAGGAAAGGGTGTAGGAACAATTGTCATGCTTCTTCTAATTCTATTCGGAGCTTACTACTTCGCCAGTTATTTAACCTCCAAAGGGAGCGCTGGGCATGAGGCTGCTGGCGAAAGTATGAACGCAGCATATAGCAATACTCCTGCTCCTGGAGTTCAACCTGCTGCTCCCATGGGAGAAAACGAGGTTTACTCCTCAGCTGAGGGAACACAAACCAGTATGCCTACTGCTCCTACCGCATGCACTACCGCAAGTATTCAGAATCCTTCTGAACTTTTACCCAGTGATGCCGGAAGTGGCGAATTTGCCCAATTGAACCCCTCTGGACAAGGTGAGCTTGCTAACGTAAACTTACTTAAGGCTGGATACCACATTGGAATTGACACCATTGGACAATCCCTACGTAACGCAAACCAGCAGATTCGTTCTGAGCCTGCTAACCCTCAGCTTTATGTTGGACCATGGAACAATACCACTATTGAGCCTGACTTCATGCGTCCTCCTCTTGAGATTGGAGCCGGTGCTTCTCAGTAAATTATTGAATGTTGAATAGATTAATTAATTGAAAAATAATGTGAGCACACATTATTTTTTATATAAAAATTATATTTTATTAGCTTGATAGGTAAGTTTATTTTTTACTTTTCTTCGACTTACGACTCTTTTTTCCCTTTCTTTTTTTGGATTTTCCTCCCATCTTGGATCTTCTTTTAGTCTTCTTAGCTTTTTTGTGACGAAGTCTCCTCTTAGTTTTTCTCCTTCTCTTTCTTTTCCCACCCTCTGCCGAACATGTGTAGTGATTTCCATCACCAAAATTAGCAGGTTCACCCTTTTGACGACAGAACACCTTGTCATTAACAAACTGTTTAAGCTCGTCCATACCACTCTCTCCTTTGGCGACCAACGCTTCATATTCAGCTACTTCAGCTGTAGATAAACCGTCCATATATATTGAACGAAGATTATATAATAATAATATATATGGGTCGAAAACTCGCTACATCTTGTATTTATGATACTGTATACGGAGGCAGTAAAAACATGAAGGGTGGTTCTCCAATGACAACTGATGAAATCATGAAATTAGTAATGAATAAAAAAGGATTTCTGGTAAAGGTATTTGCTACTTTAATAACACAATTAGGGATAACATATTACATTATGACAAATTATGACCGTGATAAAGATAAATCGAAAATTGTTCCTAAAACATGGGTACTTATTGTAGCATCTTTCGCAATTATTTTATTATTGGCATTAGTGAGGATGAACATATATTTCAAATTTGGTTTATTTTCTTTATTTTCAGTCGTAACGGGCTTGCTTTTTTCAACATTAATGAAAATAACCAACCCTAAAATTGTTCAATTAGCTGTTCTTGGAACAATGGGAATTTTTAGCGCATTTTTCATACTCGGTGCTGGTCTTCTTTTTTCAGGAATTGAATTAGGGTTTCGCACTGGTGTATTTTTGTTATGTTCTCTTTTATTACTTATAGTGGCTATGATTGTTTCTTTATTTACTGGTGAATACGCAAATAGTTATCGTATTCTATCTGGAATCGGTTTGCTTTTATTTTCGGCATTTATTGTTTATGACACCAATAAAATTCTCCAAAAAGATTATTATGGTGATTTTGTGACAGCTTCACTTGATTATTATTTGGATATTATTAATATTTTCATAAGACTTTTAACCCTCAACAGACAAAACTAAATGATTATTATATAATTGTACATATATACATATGCTTAACAATGCTATAACAGCTTTGGTAATTTTGGGTATTATTGCTTTGTCGATAAAAATGTATTTAGAATCAGATGCTTATAATTTACGGTGTATTATTTCAGGAATAGATGGAAACAAGTATTGTGTGCGTGAACGAAAACGAATGAATGAAGCCGCTGATTTATTAGCAGAAGTAACACGAAAATGTAAAATGTTAGTTTTTTATGTTAAAGAAAAATATCCAGACCAAGAACGTGTAAAAAGATTAGTTGATGGATTTAATCCAGATAAAATCAACGAAACCCTTCCAACAAGCGAATTAACAGCGTATAGCGAAAATAAAGGTGAAAAAATAGCATTTTGTCTTAATAAAAATAAAAAAACTAAAGATACTCGTTTAATTGATTTAGACACACTTACTTTTGTAGCAATTCACGAGCTTGCCCATATTATGACCGTTTCGATTGGCCATAAAGCAGAATTTTGGGGAAATATGAAATTTTTATTACAAAATGCCAAAGAAGCCAAAATACATGAACCTCAAGATTATAAAAAAGATCCAGAAGAATACTGTGGTATGACTATAAGCGATAATCCATATTATGATATGTAATAATCAAAAGTCAAAATATATAATAAAACGTTTTATTATATATAGAATATACATGAATGTCCACAAAGTTAACTACTTATCCAGTGTAAACAGAATAGAAAATATAATGGTTTTTTCTGGAGATATATCATCAACTCAAGATTTAAATGTTCTTTTCCAAAAAGACCCTGAAAATTCTCTTTTTCAAAATATATTTAACCAAGAAGAGTTGGACTATATCAAAAGTTCTAAAATTAAAGTTAGCTTTTCCCAACAATCTATACACAAAGATGATGCTGTTGGCACAATAAAAGCTAAAGTCATGCACCAACTGGAAAACTCATGTTCTATTGAAGAAATGTTTATGTTTTTTGTTAGGGAATATACTATAAATACAAAGCTGGTTTATAATGTTCTCACTCAAAATAGCAAAATTTCACTTACAAGAAAAAGGTTGGATTACTTTTTCATGAACATTGTAAAGGATGTCCAAGGTAATCGTATCAAAATTGTCTTTCCAGAAAAAGATATTTACACATTCAATGATTTAATGAATTTGGGATTAGAAGGAAAAAAAGTTTGGATTAATTGCCCCCTTGGAAAACGACATGTGCTTCAAAACAAACAATATCCATTTATATGTAACCCTTTTGAATTTAATCAAGAAGATTCAACTACACAAAAACTAATTCTTGATAATGTTCATACTTTGAATAATAATTTGCTTTTGAGTGGTGGAAATATTGTTAATAATAACATATATTTATGTCTAGCTAAAGATATTTTAACATATCGTGATTTACCTTCTATTATTCACACATACTTTCCTCTTCTGTATAATAAAGATATACGTAACATTGATATGTTAGATGAATCCCGTCCATTATTAATTAAAGAATCAAAACTTAAATTTACTCCATTTATATTTGAGGGAGTAGATCTTCTTTATAATATCCATAAAAATAGTGAAAATAGGTTAGAATATTTGGCAAAAGGAATCCGTTCAGCACAATTTGTAATTCGCCAAATGTATTCTCTCAAAGTGCCTACGGATGTTATGTTTAAAATCTATCACGCTACCAAAGATACTCCTTTCGTAAAATATAATCCGGGAGAAGGTCAAGAAAAGCTTATACGCTTATATTCTAACAAGAAAAACGCCAATGGCACAAAAGTTCCATATCTAACACGTGCGAAAATTAAAAGTTTTATTAAAAATATTACACCTAAGGGACATTCTATTTCTATTTATTTTGAAGATTTAAATGCGGAGTGTTCACTTTCTGAACAAGGTGATATTCAAGTATCAATATCATTTTCAAGTGCTATTACTTTAAAACAATTAAACGACCTCTTATTTGAAAAATTAAATCCTAAGTTAGAAGTGTTCAAAGAATATTTAGGTCAGCACGGATATACAATAGGAATTTTTAATGGTCTTGACCATTTAACAACTGATATCAAAGATATAGATTATAATACCACTGTTTATATTAATCGTGAATTTTCTATGAAAAACATAGAAGGATGCGTTTCTAATATTTTTATAACAGATGGGAATAATTTAAAACAGGGTATCCAAGGAAGGTATAAACGGGTTTCAAATTTCAATGCTATGACCAGTATGGAAGCCTTTATTGTTGAAAAACAAAAGAAAGGAGTAGATTATCAAGAAATTATAGAACAATTGTTAATTGTATATCCTGAAGTAAATCAAGACGAAGCAATTCAGTTAGTAGGAAAATTGGCAAGTGAATTACAAATAGATAGAGGGGTAAGAAAAAACGTTATTGATTTGAAAATGAATCCAGGGTTTTCTACAACCTTTAGTTTTGACGCCATAACCAGTGAATTGCGTATAGATATTAAAGGTATTGATGATATACAATACCTGGATCTTATATCAATTTATATTGATGCGATTGTTCAAATGACTCAGTTCAAATCAAAATTAGGTGTAACAGCAAATAAAATTAAATCAATATGTGGTAAAGATGTGGAAAAGGATGTGGTATTTGAAGAAATAGTAGCAGATACCGAAAAATCATACAATGAAAAAATGGATAAGGAAAGAGATTCAGTTCAAGAAGAGATTATTATTGAAAAAGAGGAAGATCAAGAAAAGGATGACGATGTCTCTGATTATTCTGAAGACGCATTGGATTTATTTTTTGGAGAAGATGAAGAAAGTGAGGAAGAAAGTGAGGAGGAAAGTGAGGAAAATAAAAGTTCTACACAAATTATTTCAGGAGGAGAAGGAACCGAAAGAGAATCTGAAGAAAACGAAAATGAAGTAAAAGATATCGAAGGGTTAAAATTAAACAATCCCTATTATTTCCAAAAACGCATGCAGGAAAGAGACCCATCATTAATTATGACTGAAAAGAAGGGAAAATTCAAAGAATATTCTCGTGTTTGTCATGAACATGTTAGGAGACAACCTGTGATTTTAACTCAACGAGAACTCGATAAAATTAACGAAAAACATCCGGGTTTTTTAAAAGAAGAAAGTGATGTTGTAAAATATGGCTCAAACCCTGATAAACAATATTATTATATTTGCCCCCGATATTGGGATTTAAAGAAAAACACACTTATTACTCCTGCTGAAATAAAAGAAAATAATCTTGAAGATAAAATTATTCCTTTAAAAGCAAGAACTGTGCCTGAGGGAAAATATATTTATGAATTCACTAACCCTGCGGATGGTTCAAATACTCCTTATCCAAGTTTAATTCCTGACAAACATCCAGATGGTCATTGTTTGCCATGTTGTTTCAAAAATTGGAAACCAGACAGTCAAATAGAGAGAAAAAAACGCTTATGTCAGGGAAAAGAAGTTAAAAACACAACCAAAGCTGAAAAAGATGATTATATTTTGGGTCCTGGTAAATTTCCATTAAATCAAGATAAATGGGGATATTTACCAACCAATCTTCAGCGTATTCTTAAAAATAGGAATACAGAATGTGTCACTGGAAAACCATGTGTTCTTCGCCATGGTGTAGAATACAGTAAAAACCAATCATTTTTAGGGTGTATTTCTGATGCTCTTTTTTACGTAAAAAATGGAGGAATTGTGCCACCGATCGTAGAACTAAAACAAAAAATACTTTCTATGTTAACTTTGGACAATTTTATTAATTTTCAAAATGGAAATTTAATCACAGAGTTTTACGATGCTTCTAAAAAAGTTAATGTCAATGCTCCAAAATATCGTGAAACCCGTCTTTACGCAAGAACCAAAAACGATTCAGGAAAATCTGAATTTTTCAAAAAAGTCTGTAATTCATTTGAACAGTTTATTAAATTTATTCTAAGCGATGATGCTGACATTGATTATACATATTTGTGGGATTTAGTTAGCACTCCTAACCCAGCCCTTTTTGAAAATGGTATCAATCTTGTTATTTTTAAATCTCCAAACGAAGATAATACTGATAATTTAAACCTTATTTGTCCCACTAATCATTATACAAGTCGTTCATATGACCCCCAAAAACCAACACTTATCCTTTACAATGAAGGTCAGTATTTTGAACCAGTGTATACAGTCATTCGAATTTTCGATGACTCTAACAGAGAAATTAAAGGTGTAATTCAACTTTTCAAAGAAAGTGATGCGAATCTTAGTCCTGAAATTAAATACATATTTGAATTGATTATTAAACCTTTTTATGACAAAATGTGTCGTCCTATGGCAAGTATGCCCAATATATACAAAGCTAAACAACCAATTTTACTGGACAAATTGATTGATATTTGTGTTAGACAAAAATATAAAATCAAAAAACAAATGGTTAATCTTCAAGGAAAAGTTATAGGACTTTTAGTAGAATTAGCATCATCTAAGACAACTGGAGTTATCCCTTGTTTCCCATCTTCTATTCAAAATGAATATGAATATGATTTTGTATTAGAAGATTATTTTTGGCAGAATTATAAAAAAACCGTTTCATTTTTACAGACTGTTAAAAAGGAGAGTCAAGGGGTAATTCCTTGCACTCCAATATTTAAGATTATAGAGGATGAAGTTGTGGTTGGTGTTCTAACAGAATCTAACCAGTTTATTCAATTATCAACTCCAGAACCCGTATCAAATATTAGTGATAATTTGAAAGATATGAGGAACTCTAATTACGTAGTAAATAAAAATGCTCAAAGTCTAAAAGCAAGTGATAATATAATTACGGAGGAAGATGGCATTGACGAAGAACGAGAAGACTTTGTAAAGAAAATACGTTTAGAAACTCGTTTTTATGAAGCATTCCGTAATACAGTCAAGGTAATAATGAATGAAACAAAAAATTCTTCCCGAAGAGAAAAAATAGAGGAAACTGTATCAAACATAGGAATGATATACTCTCAAAAAATAAAACTTGTATACGAGCAAATAAAACAATTAGTGGGAAACATGACCTTATTTGTAAAAGATTACAATTACAAATTAATAACTAATATTCATACATGTATTACAAAAACAGATAAGAATAAATGTAAAGCCGATTCGCCATTATGCTCTGTAACCACAAATGGAAAATGTCAGCTTATTTTACCAAAAACTAATCTTTTAAATGGATTAGACAATGAACACAATTACTTTTTGAGAATGGCAGATGAATTAATTCGTTACAAACGTATTCAACAATTTATGTTCCGCCCTCAAGTATACCTATCATTTGGGAATGTAGATTATAATATTAATGACGATGAAATTGTTGTTTTACAATCGATGCTGACTGATGAATTTTTTGAGGGTGTAGTAGACACAATGGCAAATTCTTTTGTAAAATCGAATACATATGATACTGCGTTACCGGCCATTTCACAAAAATATGGAAATGAAGCAACAGTGTAAATCTTATAAAAAAATGAAATAAGTTTTTGGAAATAATTATATTCAAAGAAAATATGATTATTAATTAAAATGACAGTTCAAAAATTATCAAACACTAAGCTTGAGAGATTTGGTAGAAAACATTTAACATATATAAACCAAATATTTGGAGACATGACTGTAAGAGAAATTATTTCCGAGGTATTTCCTAACAAACAGTATATATTCAAAGTAGAACAAGCTGGTCAAGGTTTCGAAATAAATACCGACCACCACATATTATATGATGTCTCCAACAATCAAATGGTATGTAGCACAAAAATGAGATGTAATGGTCATATTTGTCAGGATATTAGACGTGATATCAATGATACATTATGCCAGTCTTATTCCCTCCTTGTTTATCGCAAAAAAAAAATTAAACGTAGTAAGAAAGAGCGACAGGTAGAAATGGTTCGTATGTATAGAGAAATCTTGAATAATGAAATGTTTATTTACAAACTTAAAAAAGAAATAATTTCTAATTACAAAAATATTGGTATTTGGTCCAATTTTGTTAAAGACAAAAATGGTCGCTCTAAGTTAGAAATGGACGAAGAAACTATTCTACACAATATTCACGACGCACTGAATAATTGGGAAGATTATGGCTATATGTATTTCATAGGAAAAGGGGAAGTAATTTCAGAGTAACTTTTATAAACTTAATCTGTTATAAGACCGTAATCTTTTTTATGAACTACATACACAAAACTTGTATTTTGATAATGATAACCTCCCGTGGTTTTTACCATAAAAGTTTCGAGACCGGGAATTTCTTTCATAATAGAGTTAATTGAACGCCAATTATCACACATTCTATCTCCAATATCTTCTACAACAAACCAACCTCCAACTTTTAAATTATCAATAGCAAAAATCATAGTATTTAAGTTAGCAGCTGTAGAATGTAAACCATCATCAACAATAAAATCAAACTTGGGAATATCACCAAAACCCTCTATAAGTGATTGAAATGTTTCTGGTTTCATTTGATCAACGAAGCCTGTTTTAATTCGTTGATCGCTGAAAAGAATATCTTTATCAACATCAGCTCCATAAATCATAGCGTTAGGTAAATATTCGCGGAAAGCATACAAAGACGCACCAGGGCGACCTTCCGCACCCATACTGGAAACTATACTCGGATTGTTTGTTCCCAGACCAATTTCTAATATATTTAATGGATTTTCACGTCCTAATTTATTCAAAATATAAGAATATAGAGTATTATAACTGTGAGTTGTAGATTTATCTGAACCATGATTCATAAACATATCCCCCAGAACATATTGTTGGTCATTCTCAAATTTTGAAACATCATAAATAGGCATAGACACAGTTGTCATATCAAGAAGTTTATTTAAAGAAGGAATAAATTGCGCAGCACCATCTACCCACAAATGACAATATTCGGTATCATTCATTGAAGCAGCTCCAAAATGGTATTGAAGAGGATATATATTACCGGTCGGTGACATTTATTTATAGTATTAATCGTATTTAAATTATATTTTTTAACTTAAATACAAAATTTTTAGAAAAATCAAACAAACACAGATTGAATAGAAGGATCTCTTGACAAATTGGTTATTAAATTCATTTCTTTACATGTTTCATAATAGGAAACCAAATCTTCTAATCCTTTCTCAAATGAAATTTCAATACTCCATCCAAGGTCCTTTAGTTTTTGATTGCTAATATAATACCTTTGATCATTAAATGGTCTATCTTTGATAAAAGTAATCCACTTATCATAAGATTCAGTTTTTTGAATTCTTTTAATTAATCTTTTCGCAACCTCTAATACTGTATATTCCATTCCTTCATCGCAGCCAATATTATATATTTCTCCAATCTGACCTTCCTTTAAAATACGTTCAAATGCTTTTGCTGTATCTTCAGCGTGTAAAAAGGCCCTTACAACACTTCCGTCCCCTTGAATAGTAACTTGTTTATTATTTTGAAGAAGTGAAATAAAGCGAGGAATAAGTTTTTCGGGGTATTGATTAGGACCATAAACATTGTTTCCTCTTGTAATAATAATTGGCATTTTGTAAGAATGATTATAAGATTGAGCTATTAATTCAGCGCCAGCCTTGGTGGCTGCGTATGGATTTGTGGGACATAAAATAGAACATTCAGTCTTTTGTGTTTCATCTGTTTCATTCATAGATTCCCCATAAACTTCATCAGTAGAAACATGAATAAATTTTAACAGTTTTCCATATTTTCTACAGCACTCAAGTAATACATGGGTTCCTAATATATTATCCTTGGTAAACTGAAGTGAGTCATCAAATGAATTTTGAACATGAGATTGAGCTGCAAAATGAACCACTTCATCTATTTCATAAATCTGTAAAATATGACTTACTAAATCTTCTGAACATATATTTCCTTTAATTAAAACATAATTATCATCATTTTTAATTGTGCTATCAATATTATTTTCGTCAGCACAGTAATACATATTATCTAAATTAATAATTCTGTATTCACCTTTGGGAAAAATATAGTTAATAAAATTGGATCCAATAAATCCACATCCACCAGTTACCAATAAATTCTTCACGACCATTTTTTCTCTTATAAATAAATTGATAAGAAAATGTCCGTTCAGACGTATTAAATTCTAAAAGAGTCTTGTTCTTGTTCCGATTCTGTATCAGACGTTCCATCAAGATCAATATCAAGCCACGCATTTCCTGAGTGTCCCATTCTTCTATTTCTAAAATTCCCCAATGAGCTATTTTGAAGTCCTTGTTCATTGTAATCAAAATTGTTTACATATATTTTTGGTGGCTTATGGTTATTTGGAGGAATATGTTTTTTGTTAAAAATTAATTCTCCGTTTGGTAAAGTTTGTTTTAATGTTCCAAAATTGGGGTTATAAATAAAAAATTCGTGTAATTTATTTTTTAGTAAAATGTAATTGTGATTAATCATTTCAGCCGTTCGGGAATATTTACTCTTATAATACAAAATTAAATAGGGTTTCATTATTTCAATTAATTCCTTTTCTGGAAAACGAGGATGAACTTTAATAGCGTCGTCACTCATTGTTCTTTCGTTTAACATTGAGCATAATCCATCCAAAAGATCAGACGTAGGCGATGTTTTTACAAAATTTTCAAGAGCAAAATCTTGAATATAATTATCATATAACATCATAAACTGATGTAAGTCAAAATTACACCGAAAGTAGCCTTCAATTAAAATAGGCATCATATTTAATCTATTTTTTAAGAAAAAATACATGTTATACAAAATTGAAGTAGGAAACGGATTGTTAGTGTAAGGATTTTTTAATGCAACAGGAATTGCTATCATAAAGTTCATATTTGTTAAAGCAGTATTAAATATATTTACAACATCAGTTAATGAAAATAAATATTTACGATTATCTAATATAATAGTAAGGGTGTTTTTTGACTTTTCATTAATAACATTGAAACATAAGTCATAAGAAATTTCTGTTTTAATTTTCTTTAATTTAAAAAGTTGTGCTAATTTACAAAACCCAAAGTATATCTTTTGAAACTTACAAAATGATTGAATAAAGGTTTCCTTTTGTTTTGGTTGGTAAAACTTATTATCCAGATTTTGTTGAAATAATTGATATTTGGAACATTTAATCACACGTTCATTATACATGTGATGGTAAAACATAGAATACAAACGACTAAAATCTAAATCGGTAGTTTGTCCTATTGATGATTGAATAAGACAAATTTTTTCAAACTCTATATTTTTTAGTTTAAGTGGCCAAATAGATTTTATTGATTCATTTGTTTTTATTGAATGTAAAAAATCGTTTTGGATTAGAAATGAAAATGCGAGTGCCATTTTTTTATTTTAATTTAATAAGCATACCTCCATATCTTTAAGTAACCCTTCGTGATAAGTTATATTTTCTATGTAGAATTTTGTAATTGATGGAACTTGATAATTATATTTGTCCAAAAACTCTTGAATAAATTCGTAACCTAAAATTAAGTTCATTTCTGTACTATTAAATTTAATCCATGCCCCATGATTTACTGGTTTAATTAAACTATTGACAGTGGCGGGTTTTAACATATTTTTATTAAATGTCGTCTCAAGTCTTTGTGAAGATTCTTCCAAAAATAAAGTTAACCCGGAAGAAGTTAGTAAATCTTCGTATTTTATTAAAAAAATATCTGATTTAAATTTCTCAAGTACAGATTGTTCTGGAATGTAACGTTGTACAAACAAAATTATTGCTTTTAATAAAGAACATTCATAACCCTGCTGGATATGTTCTATACTTGGAAAATCAACGACTTCCCTGGGAGGCCAACTTTTAGTTGACGGATAATTTATTGTATAAATTACATCTCGCAAATCTCTAATAACATAAAAAAATTTAATATCAGGAAAGATGGCTTTCAATTTTTCAATCTTGTTCACATCTTCACATTGTTTACTTATAAAATTTTTAGTCCGTAAAGACCATCTTCTGTTAAGATCTTGAACTAAGTTTTCATTAAAATAATGATGATAATTGTTTTCATTCACTGATTCTCTACAATACTTTTGAAGCGTTTTATTGACAAATGTTGTGCCACTGCGAACACATCCAATAACAATAAATTGTTTCAAAGAACTGTCTTTTTCAAATAATAATTGTTTTGTATTATAATATAAATCAATATCCTTCTTAAATATTTGTTTTAAAATTTTATTTGTATGAAGATTAAAGCTACCTATTCTTATTAAATTTTTTGTTATATAACAAACATTATATTGAGAGAGATCGCATACACCTTTTACATAACTAACTCTTTCCCATGTTGATAAACCTTCAATATAATTATTTTTGTTTAAAAATTCAGTATACCCTGGAAATATTTTATCAATATAATCGTCTGTAATTACAAGTAAATTGCTTAAGTTTATTATCTTTTCAAATATTAATTCATCATCAATGGATTGCTTTTTACAAAAATCTAATAAATCATTACTTATATCATTTTTTAATTGGTTTAATAGGTAGCTAATAAACCTTGAAAATGATAAATTATGATTATTAATACCTAAAAGTAATAAGACTGGGTCATCATAAAACAATGACTTGTCTTGGGCCTTAGTTTTTAAAGATACATAATGAGTTAAAAAATAGTGTATAATCCTTTCATAAGGATTTTGAATAATTAATGTTATCTTAAAATCCTTTAACCTTGTAATATTTAATAAATCAAAATCTGAAGAAAGTTTTTTTTGAAAAATATTTCCATTTGTAAGAGTTCCATATGCCCTTTTATTTTTTGGATAACCGTCTAATAATTCATTAGTAATATAAATTGGATTAAACTCAGCACATTGATAATCATCCATCGAAAACTTACCCATATAATCATTATCTTTCAAAAAGGAGGTTAATAAACTATCTGATTGGAAAACATTATGTGATAATTCAACCTCATTTAAACATAATACTTTTCTTACGAAATATTGTTTAAAACTAAAGGAGTGAACTCCTTCTGAAATCAAAATTATGTGCTCTCCGTTTTCATCAATCAAATATTCTGAATTCATTTATTCTACAATAAAAAATGAAAAGAAAAAATAAATTTTAACCGTTATGTTATTTTTAAATATCAAAATAATATCCACATATTATAAGTATGCTATTATTTAAAGAATTTGCTGGAGATTTTTTTTACGAAAATAAATGGAAAATCCTGGCATACTTATTGGTTATAATTATTTTCTTTCCATTAGAGGTAGTAGCTTTACCTAAAATATATGGAATTATGTTTGACAAAATTAAACTTGCTACACAAAAAGGTGATTTGTTTACTAATGTTTTGAAAAACATTAAAGAAATGAATTTGTTAGGCTCAATGTTTATTTTATTAGTAACATGGTTACTAATTATTCTGGCATATGGAGGAAAACATCATATGGAATCTGAACTAATTCCTGGATTTATGTCATTCATAAGGAAAAAACTTTTTGATAAAACTATGAATGCTTTTAAAGAGGATTATTCTGATGTAAAAACAGGAGTGTATTTGTCACGTATGCTCGAACTAATGCGGTGTGCTAAAGACCTTTTCCATTATTTTATTAACAGTCTATTTCCATATTTTATGGCTATAGTATTTACCGTATTATATTTATTCATCAACAATAAAACTATTGGAAGTGTCTTAATTATATCGCAACTTATTGTTCTGACTATTTTATGGTTTGGTGGTTACCATATTATGGAAAAAGTAAAAGATAGAGAAAATTACATGAATGAACATGTAAATCAAGGAATTCAAAATTCAATCGACAATTTGATGAATATCTATATTAATAACGAAGCTGAGAATGAAGTGAAAAAGAATAACAAAAATGAAAGGGAGGGTGAAAGACAAATGTCAGACATTATGTTCTGGCAAAATAATGTAATTACAGGTTGTGATACACTTGTTTTGGTAGCTTACGGAATTTCTATAATTTTAATTTACAAAATGTTACAAAAAAAACAAATTAAAACAGCAGATGCTATTGTTTACGTATTAGTGCTTGGCAAATTTTTAGAATTTAGTATGGAATTCATATCAGGGTCAATTCATCAAATTTCTTTCAAATACGGAATTGTAAAAGCAGCGGAGCCTTATCTTTCACAAATTTTGAATGAAAACAAGGAGAGAGTAAAAACCTCAGGGATTACCAAGGGAAACATAAAATTCAAAGATATAGTTTTCCGTTATGAAAAAGATTCTAAAGAATTATTATTTGATGGTCTTAATCTGGAAATTAACGGAGGAGAGAGCACCGCTATTATGGGAAGATCTGGCTCTGGAAAAACAACATTGATGAAAATGTTGGTTGGATTATACAAACCTGAAAAGGGAAAAATAACCATTGATGGAATAAATATTAATACTTTAAATTTAGAATACCTTAGAGACAATGTAAATTATGTAAACCAAACTACAAAATTATTTGAAGATTCGGTATTATTTAATATGAAATATGGTAACGACGTGAAGGAAAGCGATATCATTGCCAAGTTAAAAAAATATCAATTAGATGAAGTATTTAGTGACTTACCAAATGGAGTGAAGGGAAATGCCGGACTAAATGGAGGTAATTTATCAGGAGGTATGCAGAAGGTAACTATTTTAATGAGAGGTCTATTGAAAAAAGGTAAAATTATTATATTGGATGAACCCTTGGCTGGACTTGATGAAAAAACCATTAACAAAGTTATTCGATTTATTCTTCAAGAAACATCGGGAAAAACACTATTGATTATTACTCATGATAAAGCTATAATTCCTCATTTGAACAATGTAGTAGATATTAATGATTTACAGTAATTTGAATAAATAATACATTAAATAAATTTATGAAATGTATTATTTCTCTTTTTCAATTTCTCCATCACCAAAGCATTTTTGACATAAAATCCAGGGTTGGGATTTGAATCCTGATTCAGCACAAAACATACATTTTTTTCCTTGACAATTATCACATAATTCAATTTCTGATTTTACAAGCCCTATGCCTTGACATGGCGCACATTGAATTTTGGTTATTTTCTCATTATCGCCCATAGTAATCGTATGTATTATAAAAAAAGAAATAATTTAAATTACAACGATTAATAAATATTATTTACTTAAAATCCTGGATCATACTTATTATCCTTTCCTGTATCAACAGTTTGAATGCTTACTACATTATTTTGAATTGCCAATTGACTATCACTACATTCAGTTTCTAAGGTTTCAATTCCATTAAACATGTCATCTATCTCTTCGTCATCGTTTTTAGGTGCTATATATTCACTGCTTTCATCATATTTCATCATTGTGTCAATGTCCAACAACACTTGGAAACTATTTGTGCCAAAATAACCTTCTTGACCACACATAATGTTTGCCGAAACACCCCGGAAAGTATCCAACTCACCATGTCTGGCAGCACGCAAGAACATTTCTGGGGTTTCTTCAAAAGAGGCCTTGGCAATTGGTCCAATGTTATCATTATTGATTCCATGGCGGAATATTGAGATTAATTTTGATGTATAGGACATTCGGTCACAAAGAACACTGAAATGATGATAATTAATATAAGTTCCATCAAACTCTATTACATCAACTAATTCATTAAATATAGCTTGACGTGCTGCTTCAATGCCTAATACATTGTATACCTCCATAATATCATTACTGAATGTGCGAGTGGTATCAATATAGTCCAGAGCAAGGACATCCATCATATTTGTTCCTGTTGTATCTAATACCCATATATCTTGTTTCTTATAGACATCACCTTGTTCGTAAATGTTATCCATAATTTTCCGCATTGTAACCTTGTTGAGATTTTTAACTCCGCGTAAAACAGTATTGTTTAACATTTGTTCCTGGAAATTCTTTAGCAAATATATCTGGTCAGATTGATCAAGAGGATTCATATTTCCTTTCAGTGAATTCTTAGAAGGTTTCATGAGTTGATTCATGCGTATTCTGAATACCAGTTTATCAGAGTTATAATCACTAAATACACATGATATATCCTCTCCATAACAAATATTCAATGTGTAATTAATATCATCCATTGTAATATTCTTTTCCAACATAGTAGTTTCATCCATCTCCATTCGAACAATCCACTTTTGTTTTTCAGGAAGTTCTGATTCCTCACTTTCTTCGCCAAGACATTCTGTCATCATATCTTCAAATGCCTTGTATTGTTGTAGAGTATCTACGTCATCATCGATTAACGTATTTAAATCATCTGGATCAAAGCAAATCTCAACTGTTTTTACAAGCTCTCCCAATTTTGTGTGTTCAAGCATATACATAATAACCTGTGCTTTTTCTCGGTCAGTCTCGTCTTCAGGCTTCATGTATACTGTAAGCGAAGGATTCTTGGGATCACTGGTTAATGAAAGAATCTCCTCAATTCTGGGCACACCACGAGTAACATTTGATTTGGATGCCACACCAGCAAAGTGGAATGTATTCAAAGTCATCTGTGTGCTGGTTTCACCAATAGATTGACCAGCTGTCATTCCTACCATTTCACCGGGCGACACAATAGACCTTTTATAGGTCATTACAATAGTATCTAATAGCACAACCATAGCCGCTTGATTAAACCTTTTTACAAACAAGAGTTCCTTCGGCGATAAATAATAGTAATACATAATCTTAAAAAGCTCCGTTGGTTTGGTATAATACATTGTATCCAATTTTTCATATGTGCTTTCAATCATGTTATATGCTTCTAAAGGAGTTATATCAATCATTGAACCGGCATTGATGTTTTGCTGACCTTGAATGTTATTTATAATATAAGAGAACGCGACAGGTAGGCTTACCATATTATCCCCTTTATTCTTAAATACATTCTTAATAATTTCGGTTCGCTTTTCAATCATCAAATCAGTATATTGTTTATTTTTCTCTTGAAGTTTAGCCTTTTGCTTTTTATATCGCTTTCCAGCTTTATCATCAAAGACCTTGCTAATTTCTTTATTGATACTTGTATCGTCTGGCAAAGTATAGTGCGAATAAATTTCTTGAATACTCATTCCTACAATAGGTAAAATCTGGTTTTCTACTTTGATTGTATCAATAGAATCCTCACCATAACTGAATTGAACTATCTTATTCTTATTGGTTCGAATTGTCATATCATAACTTACCATCAAATCCTCCAAACCCTTTACCAATCTTCTTTGAATATAACCAGTTGTAGATGTCTTTACAGCAGTATCAATAAGACCTACACGACCACCCATCGCATGAAAGAATAACTCTTGAGGATTTAGACCATTAATATAGGAACTTTCTACAAATCCACGAGAAGTAGGCGTATCATCATATTTTGTATAATGAGGTAGTGTTCGCTGGTCAAATCCATATGGAATTCGTTTTCCATCAACGTTTTGCTGTCCCAAACATGATATCATTTGCGAAATATTCAAATCACTTCCCTTGGAACCAGCCTTAACCATCACTACAAAACGATTATTTTTATCCAAACTCTCAAGTCCAATTTTTCCAGCATCAGAGGATGCTTTATTTAAAATATTATTGACCTGGGTCTCAAATTCTTGAACATTACTTTGACCAGTGTTGTTTTTAAATACACCAAGTTGAGTTTGGTCAATTAAATTCTTGACATCTGTCTTTTTCTTTGTAATGGCATCAACAATTTTTTCTTTAGTTTGAACATCTGATTTCAAATCACTAATACCAACACTGAATGAACTTGTTTTCATGTAATCAGTTACAATGTTTTGTAGGTCGTCAATAAAACGTGAGGCATTCATATTACCAAACTCGTTACATGTTCGTTGAATAAGACCTTTAGTTCCACCACCCAAAACCCCTTTGTCAAGCTGACCACGAATAAATTTTCCGTTCCGAATTTCTAATACGTTATTGGATTTTGAAAAATCATCCTTCTCATCATTAAATGCTTTATTCTTATATTTCAACGAAAGCGGAGATAATATCTGTGATAAAACATCGAAGCTGCTAATAATTCCATTTTTATCATTCAATTCATCTGTATTAACGCGCTCACACATCATCAATAAATTCATTGCTTCTCGAGGAGTAAAATTAATATTTTCTCTGGTCAAACGATAAGAACCAAGCATTGAATCCTGATAAATACCAATAATCGGAGCGTTATTAGCAGGACTAATAAGATTATAGGGAACAGCAGCTAAGTTACGTAATTCCGATTCACTCTCAGCATCTTGTGGCATATGAAGATTCATTTCATCTCCATCAAAGTCCGCATTATACGGTTTAGTATCAGCAACATTCATTCTAAAAGTGTCACCTCTCTTCATAATTTTAGCAATATGACACATCATACTCATTCTATGAAGAGTCGGTTGTCTATTGAAAAGAACAGGGTCTCCATCCATCATGTGGCGATGAACAATATCGCCATTTTCCAAATTAATTGACTTGCGGTCAATATAACGAAGGGTAATAGATTCACCATTCTTCTTTTCCAAAATCTTGGCTCCCGGATGATTATCGGGTCCATTTAATACCAGTTTCATAAGAAATGGTTTATTGCGGTCATTTACAACAACAGGTTTGGTTATGTTTTTAGCAATTTTCATGGGAATACCTAAATCGCGAATAGACAAGTTAGGATCAGCTGTAATAACCGAACGAGCACTAAAGTCAACTCTTTTGGCCATAAGATTTCCTCTCATACGTCCACCTTTTCCATTAAGTCTGTCTTTTATTGACTTTAGGGGCCGACCTGATCTTTGAGCAACTGACGCAACTCCAGGAATCTTATTATCTACCATAGTAGCTACATAGTATTGAAGAACAGTTGTCCAATCATCAATAACATTTGCCGGTGCGTTATTTTGTATTTTTTCTTGAAGGGTATTGTTTGTTTTAATAATATTTACAAGAATGTGACTGAGGTCATCCTCACTACGCTGTTGTGCGTCATGTTTTACAGATGGTCTTACAGCTGGAGGAGGGACTGCCATTACCTGACAAATCATCCAATCGGGTCTTGACCATAGTGGACTAAACCCCATGAAGGTTACATCCTCATCGGAAATGCGCTTAAAGTTATTCAGAACCATTTCAGGTAATAGCTTGATAACGATGTTTTGTCCGACCTCTGCTTTATTTTCCCATTCAGCCATTACTGTAGCAAGACCTTCCTTTCTAATTTTATTAGGTTGAAGACATCCACAACCGTCATCGATATCTTCTCCACATCTTCCAATTTTACTGGCAATCGAAAACACATATTTCCAGCGAGCGTCTCCTTGTAGTTTTAAGGCTTGTTTATATTTTTCTTTACTAATAAGTAACTTACTACATTTGAAACAGCAGCATCTCAATATTTTAAGAACGGCATTCAAATACTGGATGTAAAATACTGGGCGTGACAATTCAATGTGTCCAAAATATCCAGGGGTCTGCATATAATCAAGTCCATCTGTAGGACAAATTAGCCCAGGTTCAAGAACGCCCATTCTTGGGTCAAACAAGCCACCAATAACCGGTTTATTATTTATATATGTATCTCTGCTGGTTATTTCCGCCACCGATCCCTTCCTAATTTCATCGGGAGACAGTATACTGAACTGCATCCCGACAATCTTAGAGCATGGAGGACAGGACGAATTCATGCTGTTTATTTTTCCAGACATTCCTTTTAGTAATACTATATATTTAGATAGTTTTTCAATTCATTTATTTTTTTTATCATCACAGGAAATAATATATCTTTATTACAAAGAATGGGGGCTTTAAAAACAACAGCTTTTGCCTCATTAGCAGCACAAATCTTTACTGGTATTGTAGATTTATATGTTTTAACTTTGCCAGTGGCTATGGAATATCTTCTTTTGAAACAACTATTAGCGCTTGAGTTTTTAGTGCAGTTTATTGAGGCAATATTTTACGTTTGGCTTGCTGTTTATATTAGCACCGCGGTAAGGATTACTCAAAAAAGATATTATGATTGGGCTATAACCACACCTGTAATGCTTATTACACTTTCTTCTTATCTTATTTATTTGCGTATTACTGAAACTCAAGGCTCAGAAGCGATACCTTCTTTCCTAGATATAATTGAAAACAATTACGTAAATTTTATTAAGATTGTTATTTTGAATGCTCTTATGCTACTATTTGGATATCTTGGAGAGATTAATGTTTTAAAAACTGTGCCATCGGTTATTGCTGGATTCATTCCTTTCTTCGCAATGTTTTATTTGATTTATGATAAATATGCCAAATACACAACCAGTGGACTGCTGTTATTTTACTATTTTGTTGTGGTATGGGCCCTTTATGGTGTAGCTGCTTTAATGAGTTATAAATGGAAGAATACAAGTTATAACATTTTAGACCTTTTCTCGAAGAACTTCTTCGGACTTTTCTTAGCTTATTTGATAGTTCGAGCACATTAAATATTTTTTTGGCTTTTTCCTAAAAAATATTTGGTCAATGTATGTTTAGTTTGAGGATATTAGGATTATATATTTTTCTTTTTTTTATTTTATCGAGTTCTCTTAGATTAAACAAAATGTGGCAAATAGGACATAGAGGATTTCCTGACAAATTTGGTGATAACAATATGGTCTCTTTTCATGCGGCACATCGAATAGGATTTGATATGATTGAATTAGATATTCAGTTATGTAATACAGGTGAAATTGTTGTTTATCATGACACATGGTTTAAAACTAAATATATTTTAGATACACCTTACACAGAACTCAAAAAAGAAAATATGGTTTTACTTGAAGAAGTTTTTGAAGCCTTTGTTGCTACCAAAATGATGCTTTTTCTTGATATAAAAGGAACTGAAAAAGTAGTTGAACCTCTAATTAAAATGATTGATAAATGGTTTTCAAGAGGGGATATGAATCGTATTTACATAAGCGGTTTTAACAGAAAATTTGTAGAGGATATCAAAAAACCTGGCTCCAGATTCAATTTAGGTTTTACAACTGAAAATATGTTTCCTGTAAAACAGCTTGATATACTATGCGAAGATATGGATTTTGTTTGTTTTCATTGGACAGCACTTGATAAAGAAGCTATTGATCATTTACATAAAAAAGGAATTTTGGTATTTTCATATACATGTAAAGATGATTTCATTTTAAATCACATGTTAGAACACGACATAGATGGTATTGTTACTAATTCTTTTTTAAAGTGTGGTTCACCTGGTTCCTCCTCAAAATTCAGTTCCCAGAGTTTTGGGACAGCAATGAATGATGTGGATTGTATGTCAAACATTGAATTTGGTCAATAAATTTTAGTCATTATGGATATGTTTTTTCACAAAATATACAATATTTAATTGTCATTCCTTTTTCTGGATCAATATCAATGTAATCTTCTACGATTTCACATTTACAATTATTTAAAAATTGAACTTGATCTATTATTTCCATTAAAACACACTCGACAATTTGATTGGACATAGATTATTCACTTATCATAAAAAAATACAAATGTATTTATGTTTTTATGATAATTCATTAATTTACAGATACATAGCCAAGTGAGACATATTGGGTTCTTCCTTTTTAATAAGTTTGTTAACAACATCAACAGTTACCGTGAAAGGAAATTCCACCTTCAATGTCATGTTTTCTTGGAACAAATTTGTGTCAGGTTTCATTAATCTATACAAATTCAATTTGGTATGTATAATTTCTAAACATCTTTTCATATTCCTCACACCATCTTCCTTGTTACAGTGTGTTTCCATTACATAATGAAGAGTTTCTTCAGGAATAATAATATCATCCTGTGTAAACTTTACTTGTTCCCGAATATGAGGTAAAAGATAATTGTTGGCAATAATCGTCTTTTGTTTCTTGTCATAACCCTTTGTATGAATACGATACATTCTGTCTCTTAGAATAGGATTAATCTTACTTTCATCATTATAACTGAAGATAAAGAGACATTTGCTAAGATCAAAATCAACTTCCGCAAAATACTTATCGTGGAACTGTGAGTTTTGAGAAGTGTCAGTAAGGTGAGTTAAAATTCCAGCAATTTCCTCACCCTTAGGTGTATCACTAATTTTATCCAATTCATCAAAGTAAATAACCGGATTCATACATTTGCTGTCCACCAAGATTTGAACAATCTTTCCCCATGTGCTCCCTTCATATGTGTAAGAATGTCCTTCCAAGAAACTACTATCTGTAGCTCCACCCAACGCAATAAACGAGAATGGTCTATTTAGAATCTTGCTAATACCTTCCTTAACCAGAGTGGTTTTACCTGTTCCCATTGGTCCTTGTATAGCAATAGCAGTGCCAATAGCTGATGGGTTTGTAATAAGTTGTCCAACCATCTGCATTATCTGCATCTTGGCATCATCCAAACCATATACGGCCCTATCCAAACAATTCTTCGCATTTTCCATGAAATCATGACAAACATTCACTCCATCGTCAATATTAATGGGAAGCTTATTGTAGTTACCAAACGGAATTCGCATGAATGTATCAACCCAATTCTTGAGCTTATAATAATCTCCTGAACCTGGTTCCATATAACGCAAAGAGTTGATTTTTTTCATAGCAGCGCCCTTGAAAATGGGAGGCATATCAGATTCTAAAAGGGAAAGTCGATAAGGTTTCTCAACACGAATCAATGTATTTATTTCGCGTAATTCTTTAATGATTTTCTTTTGTTCGTTAATTTCTAACTTACCAAAGAATTCAAAATCATTATTGGTGTTCTTGTCCCTTACCAATTTACGGAATATACGAACATTTTTCTCCTGGTGCTTTTTCTCTTTACGCTTTTGTTTCTTCTCGTATTTTTTAATAGTTTCTTCGCAGGCTTTTACACACTCCTTAGCATCGGAGCTATCCTTGTTTTGTTTATACAACTCCTTCAATTGTTTTAGAAAGTCTTGATTACTACTGGACTTTTTAGGTGAATTATTGGAAACATCATTGTCATCCTCATTCATGTTCTTTTTAGAAGTTGAATTTTGAATACGCTTACTTCTTCTTGTTTTTGCCTCAACAATTTCCTCCTCACTCTCTGCTTCCTCTTCCTCTTCCTCTTCCTCTTCTTCTTCATCTTCATCATACTCTTCTTCCTCTTCGTCTTCACTTGAAGAAACTTCTTCGTCTTCATCTTCAGTCTCCCACTCGTCATCTTCTTCAGAGTCCTCTTCATATTCCCATTCTTCATCATCATCCTCTCCTCCTCCAATTGTAAATATAATATTAAACTTACTTGCTTTATCTTCAAAATCCTCATCTTCTTCACTTCCGTCAGAATCGCTTTCACTTTCCACCAATCTTCTCTTTGACTTACTCTTTACAATCTTGTCAGCCTTTTCATTCTTTTTATTCGTTGATTTGGAGTTCTTTTTCTGATTCTTTTTGTCATTTTTATTAGTAGTTTTCTTAGATTTTCTGTTCTTTACATCAGTCTCTTCTTCCTCTTCTTCATCCTCATAATCATCTTCATACTCATCTTCCTCATCTCCATCGTTATCCGAAATTTCTCCATCCTCAATCTCATTTTTATGGTTCTTCAAGTTTTTAAACGCCTTTTTCAGTTTTTCTCCCCTTTCGACTTTCTTCGAAGCATGCTTGGAAGGAAAGATGGAATTGATAAATTTACGATATTCATGGTCGTCCATCATTTCAATTTCATCATCATCACTTGAAGAGTCCCCGTTATCAGAACTTTCATTTCGCTTCTTTGTTACCTCCTTAACATTTTTCTTCCCTCCTTTAGATCCTAACTTCTTAGGCGATTTCTTAAAACTTTTATCGTTCATCATCTCTTGGATCTTCATAAGCTTATTGTATATATGTATATTATAAATGTTTTCAACTTCTAAATCATTTTTTTTCAGAAAAATGCTGTCAAAAAAAACAAATTAAATACTCTTTTTATCACGTTTTTTCATTTAAAAAATATTATAAAATCAATCTGACAACTAATCAGATTCTTTAAGTTAAAATTTCTGTAATTAATATTTTATTTTCGAATATAAAAAATGTCAAGACAAGATGAAAACAGATTTTCAGTTCTTGTATTGGAACGCGATGTTATGATGTATCGTAAATATAAGAATCGTTACAATTTTTACTATGAAAAATATCAACGAATGAGAAACAATTTACAGGAAGCTAACGTAACCCTCCAAGAGAGAGAAAAAGTGCGTCAAGAAATGGAAAAATGGTATGATCGATATATATCAAAACTTCGCTATTTGGAAACTAATTACAGGAGAACTAATATTTATACTCGATACCACGAACAATTGGAAAATAATCGTCGTCCTAATTTAACAGAAGAATCTCCTTTCAGTTTATCAGTTGAGCCTCCTTTGCCAACAGCTGTAGCTCAGCCTTGTAGTCCTTTAAGGGGAGAATACGTAGTTCCATATTCTGAAAATTATCAAGAAACACCTACATTAGAATCGCCTCTTCCAACGGCACCCCAATTATCACGCTCTCAAGAACTAACTATTCAGACTTAATTTTTTATGTATTAGTATTATTTAACTAACACATAAAAGACTTAATATTTAATATTCAGAATAAGGAACATTGTTTCCGCCACGATTCACCAAATAATTGTATTGGTTGACTGTCATACAAGCACATCCACTTCCATTCGAATAGGCATTAGGGCAGCATTCAGGTTTGAATTCAGTATTGGCAAACATAGCCATTTGACCCTCCGGTAAAGGAACCGGTTGAGCAGGACGGTTCAATATTTCTTCTGCTCCCTCACTTGGTTTTTCACCAGGTTTAATTACGAGAGAAGGAGTTCCCCATTTGGAAGTATCAACGGGTGTATCATTTCCAAGCTGATATGTATGGAATTTATCTACCTTGAACTTAGAGCCAGGGGCGGTGAATCCTTCCTTAGCATAACTATCACATTTGGAACAAGCAAATCCAGAATGAATAACAATCAAGTAAATTACGATTAAACTTAGTAATAAAAATTCCAAACGAACTTTAAATTTCCCTATTGAAAGGTTCATATACATAATTATTAGATAATAAATTTGGTTCAGATAGGTTATAATATTACGGAATCAATATAGTTGTTATAATCTTGAACAATAGATCCATTTACTTTAAATTCTGACGTATCACCTCTAATTAGTAAATGGAATAATACTCCATCATCTTCTATTTTTTCTAAAGATTCGGAACTATCTGATGGTGATAAAATACCGTATTTATCAATTTTTACTATTCCATAAATTATTCCCCCGTTTTCTACCCTATCGCCAATTTTCAAACTGGATATTGCTTTAGTCCTACCTTTAATCAAATTTACCATAGAATTTTTAGAAAATCCTCCATCAAAATATTTATGAATAAAAGATTTATCTTTGGATTTAGATGATGAATATCTCCTTAGGTCTTTTCTAACTACATTTATAGATGAAACATTTCCTATTGAGTTCCATAATTTTGTTTCGATTTCCGGTGTAATTTCATCCCAATCACTAAAAAGTTCTCCATTAATAGGAATTTGCTTAGTAGTTGTGTTCAAATTGTATAAATATAAATTAGTATAGTTTTCTTTTAATACTTCTGCTTCACTATAATCCTTAATTTTAACCAACTTACCATTATGCTTTATGCTATGACCACCACTAACGATTATATTCTTGACCACATACATGTCTTGATTTTGAGAATTAAGTTTGAATGTAGCTGTCACTATTCCGCCATCTTCCAAAATATCACCAACTTGAACGTGTTTTATGGTTTTTGTTTTACCGTTTTCTAATTTAATTTCTGTATCCTGGTCAAAACATGAGGGAGGAGGAGGCTTAGAAGGAGGTGGTGCTACTTCAAGATTTGGTCTAATTTCCATTACATTATCCATAAAATTAATAATAATAACTATTAATACCATTACTGTTATATAAACGGCTGTAATAATTGCTATAACGAATAAAATATATCCAAGTGTCCAAGGGAAAAATAATATAGCAGCGATAAACATACCATATAAAATGACAAGGACAATTGCTCCAATAATAAGTCCCCATGCTGCGTTTGTTACCATAACACCCATTCCTGATTTTAGTGTAATATAACCTCCAATCATTGTTTCCAAATTAACTTTTAATATGGCAATTACTTTATTAAACATATCCATTTGTCGAATCATTATTTCTTGTAAAGGAATAATAAACTTTAAAATACGTTGCCATATATCCCGGATAATAGCCATTAAACTATCTCGAACCTTAGACATCATTTTACGAATAAAAACAATAATGCTATCAATAATGGTAAATACTTTCATTATTCCTGACATAAGGTAATCGAGTGGATTAACTGCTTGTTTAGCGAGGGGTTTCACTAATTCTTGTAAACAGAAATTAAAATTTTTTTGTGTATAATTCAATTTGGACTCCCCTTCAGGAGCATTTAACATTCCAGCAAAAGGTAACACGTCAGGACGGCATCTATTTTTAGCCCAATTATCCTTTATGGGTTGAGAATTCATATTAGTTTTAAAATAAGCATAAACAAGAAAGAGTGTAATTACAAAAATTATTGTTATTACTATTGATGTGCCATATTCATCCGCGTATGTTAATCCTTTATAAAGGTTGACAACCTTACCGGCACTTTCATTCATGATCTCATTCATATATTATCATAACAATAAAAGTAAAACAACTCCACCCAAATGATTTCTATTTTGTTACATTAATTAAATCTAACTTAAATCTATATAATAATTATTTTACATGGGCATATGCGTATCATCATTAGACTCAAATGACATAAATAAAAAAACTTGTTGGATATGCGAACAACCTTTAGCTGATCATCCACGATACTTAAAATGTTCAGGATGTAACTCTATATTTCATGTAAAATGTTTGTATAGATGTTCTGATTCAATGAATAACTGTCTTAAATGTGGTAAAGATTCTCTTATTTTAATTGATAAAAGTCCAAGTGCTAAATCACGGGTAAGTAAATGGTCATCCAGTAAAAACAAGTCTCAAAAAAGCTTTTCAAGTATAAGTATTAAGTATTAAGTAAAATTATATACAAGCATGTAAATAATGCGTGTATATAATTTAATCAAATGATGAGCGCCTGTTATTTAAAAAATTTTTAATAGATTCAATTGTTTCAGATATGTCATCAAAAATGTATGGTATCTTTGGAGTTTTTGTCGTTCTATTTCCCTGTGAATCAAATGAATACATACAATCATCCTCCCAGTCCCAGAAATTCATTTCACCAAGACCAATTAAATGTGTGCTTGTAATAAAACAATAAACCACGTCAACATCCATGTCTTTCATTTCTATAGCATCAGGATGATTTTCTACGTGAACAAATGTGTTCTTACTTTGGTCTAATACAAAATGTCTGCCTGTTACAAATAAATTACTTCCTTCCACTCCTTTTCCTTCAAATTTATAATAAGTTTCTTTTGAATAATCACGGAATTTCATAACTGATTTAATTATACTTCCGTCTTTTAATACATCTCCTAAATCCAAATCTTTCATTGGTTTAATAGTTTTATCATTAAGTTCAACTAAGGTTTCAGGATGGAAACACGACAGATTTCCAACTTCACGAATCATTTGACCAGGCGGACCATTCCAAGCACTTCCTCCAGTTTTTATTGACCCATCAATTAAATTTATCATCACCGTAACTATGCCGATTACTTTCATAACCAAATCTTTAATACTAACTATTAACCGCTGGAATTCTACTATTAATGACATAAATACATTGAATAGCGACTTAATAATAAACATTATTTGTTCACGAATGTAATTAAACATTTTACGAACATTTAAAATATTTCCATCAAAAAGACTTGTAATCTTACTTAATCCATTTATTAAATACATCATTGGCTGCATAAGTTGTTTCATAAAATTACCCATTACTTGCTGTGTACAATAATTAAAATCTTTTCCTGGATTGTCGGACATAGGCATGAAAAGGGGATTACATCTATATTTGGGCCAGTTCATCTTAATATTCTGGAAGGTTACAGTTAGATAAACTCGAGACCACATTCCAATAAAAAAGATATTTATAAATAAAAAAGCTATCCATTCTCTTCCTCTTGGCATTTTATACTTATATTAATATCATATAATTATTGATTGTAAATACTGAAAAGTAGTTAAAAACTACAGAATTCTTGCGACCTTCCAAAATATAGATTCAGCCGCTCGTAATGGTTTGACGTACTTACTTCCAAAATGTAATTTTTCAGGCACTTTCCATGTTTCTTTTGTTAAAATAATTTTCTGCCGGGGGTCGGTAGATGGTATTTTAGTTAAAATATCCCCATAAAACTTTCTTCCAAATTTATTAGCAAAATCTGGCAACATATTCAATTTACCAACGCTTGAAAAGGCCTCTGCGTAAAGTTCAATTGGTGCGTGACCAGTAAATATACCAGCACACCCACAAGCAGATTCTTTATCGCCTATAGTATGGGGAGCACTATCAGTCCCTAAGAAAAATTTTTCTGATCCACTTACTGCCGCTTTTATTAAAGCTTTTCGATGTTCTTCCCTTTTTAAGACAGGTAAACAATACATATGAGGTCGTAATCCTCCCTGAAACAAAGCATTTCGATTATACAGTAGATGATGTGCAGTTATTGTAGCAGCAAGGTTATTTTTTGGATAATTCATAACAAAATCAACAGCATGTTTAGTGGTTATATGTTCCATTACAACTTTTAATTCTGGGATATCTTTTAATATAGGCTTAAGAATTCTTTCAATAAACACTTTTTCTCTATCAAAAATATCTATTTCCGGGTCTGTTACTTCTCCATGAACCAAAAGAGGTATCCCATGTTTAGCCATCTCTTGTAGAGCAGGTTTTATGGAATCCATACAGGTAACACCAAATTCGCTATTTGTGGTCGCACCAGCTGGATACATTTTTAACGCAACTACATTTTTACTTCGTGATACTTCTTGAATATCCTGTGGGCTCGTTTTATCAGTTAGATACAAAGTCATTAGAAATGTTGGTATTCTGGTATCTACATAATTTTTTGTTTTAGAATTGATAATTCTTTGAAGGTATTCCTCAGCATCTTTTACTTTTCGAACAGGAGGATTAATATTAGGCATAACTAATACGTAATCAAAAGCTTCTGAGGCATAATTAACAACATCAGGTAGAACTTCGCCATCACGCAAATGATGGTGAAAATCGTCAGGCACGTAAAGTTCTATTCTTTGAGTTTCATGTTTCAACATGTATGAAATATGAAATTAATTTTAAGTGGTTTTTCTACTCAGAGGGTTTATGTTTATTACTTTTTTTTAGCAAAGGGAACCCATTTATAAGTCCCACCTTTGGCTTTCGAGATGTAAAACTTCCCGTCGTTCCCCTTTCGTTTCTTATTCTTACATTTATTAGCAGGGTATGCAGGAGATTTTCGTGTAATATATTTTTTAAGAGTTTGTTTAACACAAGTAGTTTTTCTACTACCACCTTTTAAAATCTTTCTGCTTTTCTTCTTTTTAGTTTTCATTTTTCGTTTGGTGCGACGACCACCAAATTTTACCTCACTGTCTCCCTTGGAGTTCATTTGTGTGCTGGCATATACACCGTTCATTTCCATATTATTATCATTGGTATTTGTTGTTTGGGTGCCCAGTGGTAAAGGTTTAACTTCATAATATCCAGCAGGCGGTTGAGGTTCGGGAAACTTGACACCTCCTTTGAACTTACGGTATTTTTTAAGAACTCCTCCTGTAAGAACTTTAACAGCATTATTTTGTTCGTTATTAGCATTTATAGGTCCTTGAGCACAATCTGAAGGATTTTGACAAACTGTTGGGTCTACTTTTAAATCAACAGCTTGTCCCATAGCAAAATTCATTTTGGTCATCTTATATTATAAACAGAAAATATTGTATCTGAACAATAATCTATATAAATAAATTCGTGTATAATTACATATATCATGGATCCAAACGTGAAAATGGGTGACAAAGAACGACTTCAACTAAACAATATGTTGAAAGAAAATGATGTCCTTGATCAAACAAGCTTAATTCGAGAACTGAAACACAGTGTTATTTTCAAAAAGGAGGTAGCTACATTGCTTAACCTAAAAAAGAAGTATCCTTCAGATCCTGAGGCACTAAATGCCGAAGCTATGATTGAATGTAGCTTTCTCTTTAGTTACTATACTGATCTTTACAACAAAATCCGCAAAGACGAAATAGATATTAAAATTCTATACCAATTTATAGATGTTTTAGCTAATATTGAAGAAGGAAAAATTGACCAACATGAGGGGTCTTTTATGGTGGGAACACTTCTTAAAAAAATATACGTAGATAGCGCTCTTAGAAAAGCTGATATGATAAATCAAGCACACGAGGAAGAAGCCGGAGAACCAGAGCCTGTAGTAGAACCTATCCCCATTTCTTGGAAAGAATTCAAGAACGCAAGGAATCAATAAATGGCTTAAAAATATGAGAATCATATAGTCATGAAAAAATCATATTCAACATCAACAAGATTAACGCTGGTTATTGTTGAATCACCTGCTAAATGTAAAAAAATTGAAGGATTTCTTGGCCCTGGTTACAAATGTGTAGCAAGTTTTGGACATTTATGTGAACTTCCTTCTCTCAATCATATAGATATTCAAAAAGGGTTTCACCCAACGTTTGTAGTGGCCGATAATAAAAGAAAATATGTCTCTTCTCTCAAAAAGCACATTGCGGAAGCTAAGGATATTATATTAGCTACAGATGATGACCGTGAAGGAGAAGCTATTGCCTGGCACATTTGTCGTTTATTTAATTTAAGTGTTGAAAAAACAAAAAGAATTATTTTTCATGAAATAACTGAATCAGCAGTTCAAAAGGCGGTAGCTAATCCAACCACGATTAACATGAACGTAGTATATGCCCAGCAAGCCAGGCAAATTTTAGACGTTTTAGTTGGTTTCAAAATATCTCCCGTCTTATGGAAACATGTGGCCCGACAAGCGTTATCTGCTGGAAGGTGTCAAACTCCGGCTCTTAAATTAATATATGAAAACCAACAAGAGATTGATAAAGCTGTTGGTAAACTTGCTTTTACGACAACAGGATATTTTCAAATTTCCAAACAAATTATACCTTTCACGTTAACTAAAGAGTTTCTCTCTGAAGATGATTTGCTTGATTTTTACGAAAACAGTATTGAATTCAAACATATGTTTACTTGTTCATCTCCAACAATTACTTCAAAACAGCCACCACTTCCTTTTAATACGTCCCGACTTCAACAAGCAGCAAGTAATGAATTTCATTTCTCTCCTAAGGATACAATGAAAATGTGTCAAACTCTATATGAAGGTGGATATATAACATACATGCGAACGGATAGTCGTCAGTTTTCAGAAGAATTCATAAAAAAAACAGAATCTTACATATTATCTAATTATCACCACAAACACCTTGGTTCTTCATCTCAGTTAAAAAAATTGACAAACAACAATGAAAATCCTCATGAAGCAATACGTCCCACCAAAATTACGCTTGAATCAGTGCCTGATAAATGCTCAGCCCGTGAACAAAAACTTTACAAACTAATTCGTGACACAACACTACAAAGCTGTATGTCACCTGCTGAATTCAATAGTATAAAAGCAACTATCACATGTCCAGATAAAGAAGCTATTTATGTTCACAAAAGTGAGCGTATATATTTTCCAGGTTGGATGATTGTAGGTAAAAATTCAACCAAAGAAACTGATGAAAGAATATTTAAAGTTCTCTCTTCAGCATCACCCGGACAGGTAAATTATACGAAAATCATGTCAGCAGAAACAATGAAAGACCTTAAACAACATTATACTGAAGCAAGATTGGTTCAATTATTGGAAGACAAAGGAATCGGAAGACCTTCCACTTTTTCTTCTCTCGTTGAAAAGATCCAAGAACGTGGTTATGTAAAGAAAACCAATGTTGCTGGTAAAAAGGTAGTATGTAAAGAATATGAATTGGATAACAAAGGAGATATATTTGAATCAGAAACAACAAAAGAATATGGAAACGAAAAGAATAAACTTGTAATTCAGCCTACTGGAACAGTAGTAATGGAATTTTTAAACAAACATTTTTCCGATTTATTTCAGTATGAATATACAAGTCAAATGGAAGATAACTTAGATGCTATTTCAACAATGGTAGAAAGTAGTGCGGAAATAAAAAACAGCACTATGCGTGAATACTATGAACAAATAGAAGAATTGTTAGAATCTCTTAAACAACAAAAAGTGGATAAAATTGAATATAAAATCGATGACCAACATGTTTATTTAATTGGTAAAAATGGACCTGTGATTAAATGCACAACTTCCGATGAATCAGTTTCCTTCAAACCTGTTCGAATAGATATTGATGTAGAAAAACTAAAACGTGGAGAGTATAAAGTCGATGAAATTATTGATAAAGACAAAATCGCAGAACACAACTTAGGTAGCCATGAAGGTCATGATGTCGTATTGAAAAAAGGTAAGTTTGGTATCTACGCCAAATGGGCTGATACTAATATTTCTCTCAAAAGTCTTGGAAATAGACCAATTGAAAATATTCGATTAGAAGATGTAATTGCTATAATGAAAGCTACTTCTGATGGAACAAGGAAAATATCCGATAGTTTATTTATTCGCACCAGCGCTAAGGGACCATATATATTTTTTAAAACATTCAAAATGAAAAAACCCAAATTTTTCAGTTTGAAAGATTGTCCACACGATTTTATGAATTGTGATTTGGAAGAATTAAAACAATGGATTACCGATGTTCACGGAGTTTGATATAAAAAGCATACTAAGATTTACTTTCTACATGTGTCAAAATTATCAATAAACCACTGAACAGAATTTTTAATTCCGTCTTCCATAGAAGTAAATTTAAATTCAGGCAATAATGACATTAATTTTCCGTTATCAGCAGTTTTTTTAAATTGACCGTCTGAAAAAGAAGAATCATACTCCATCATATCCAAATAATCAAATTCTTTGGCAATCAATTCAGCCACAGCACCAATACTTATTTCGTCTTTTTCACTTACTGACAAAATAATTGTATCTTTTTCTTCGTAGTCCTCAAGGACATACATAATCAATTTTGCTAAATCCTTAGCATAAATAAATTGACGTAAAGGAGTTCCTGTTCCACGAACAATAAATTTTTCGTTATTTTTTTTAGCCAAATAACATTTATGTATTAAAGCTGGAATAACATGTCCTCCTTCAAGGCTATAATTATCGTTTTCTCCATAAATATTAGTTGGAATCACACAAATAAAATTATCACCATATTGTTGTTGATAAGCCTTACTTTGAACTTCAATCATTCTTTTTGAATAGGCATAAGCATCATTAGATGTGTGTGGTGGTCCATTATGAAGCATATCTTCATTAATTGGATAAGTTGTTTTATCAGGAAAAATACATGTAGATAAACAACTAACGACTTTTTTAACCCCAACTTCATGACAGCACTTTAAAACATTGTAATTAATCAACGTATTTTTTTCATACATATCGACCTTAAAATTCATGTTTTTAAATAGTCCTCCTACGTAAGCTGCGAGGTGAATTACATAATCAGGTTTTTCATGTTTAAAAAGTTGAATTGTTTCATCGTATTTTGATAAGTCGCAATCTTTTGAGCTCAATAAAATAAATTCGTATCGGCAGTTAACTTTCTTAATTTCATTTATTCCACTACCAACTAAACCAGAACCTCCAGTAATTAATATCTTTTCTTTTTTGGTTTCCATTTTTATATAATTAAAAATAAATATTAATTTCAATTATATAACATATTTAAAATAAAATTATTTTAAGTTGGTTAAGGATTGTTAGCTATCGATTCAGGAACACGTATATTATACATACGGTTGTTGTTAGGACGGAAAATACAAAATTCAAGGCAAAAAGAATAATCATTATTACCAAAATCGACTAACATTCCGTCATGATGACGAAATTTAATACTTAACTTACTTATTCTTTCAACAGGAGGAGTATAAATCTTGTAAAAATTTGTTTCCCCACAATTATTTTCATAATAATTATTTTGTTCGTCATTAGCTAAAAGTGGAATTTTAGCAAAAGAAGATTTTACTTTGCCATTTGTTTGGTTTGTTTCCTGAGTAAATTTGTTGAAATTATATGGAGCTGTTTCATCAATAGCATTAAGCAATTTAATTTCCATATAGAAATAAGAAGGAGGGCGCAAATTCAAAGTCATTGGTGAATTTACAAAATAAGCAGAAGACCCTGTAAGAGCTGGATTAGCAGTTAACCAATATCCATTGTCTCCAGAAATAACATCTCCATAGTAAAATCGTGTTTGGTTCTTATTGGTCTGCTCAATTGATGGAGAATTACAACGTGTAAACCCTAAATATCCGGGAAGTCCCCAGTGCTTAAAATTAGGAGAAATATCTCTATTATCACACAAACATAAATGTCCTTCCTCTTCATAACGGGCCGTATCTTGGTTTGTAAGTAAAAATTGAGAACTTCTATTTCCAAAAGATAATTTACGATTTACTTCATGATAGGCAACTACAAACTCCTGATATCCACCTGCTGTTTCAAATGTAGATGCTTCAGCCTGTGTAAATGTAGTAGTTGAACCTAAAAGGTAAGATGTAACACTGGCATTCATTTTGTTCTGGATTTCTGTAGTCATTTGCGAAGGCTTATAATTACCAGTTTCAATAACAACAACAAAATTATTTCCACTCATATCATTTAACATTGCTTCTATTTTTGTTTGGATGGGATTTAGAGGATTCAATTGACTTGCGTCGTATGGTTTGGTAATTTGAAATGTCAAAGTTACATTCTTACTCTTGGGGGAAAACATAGTAAAATTAACTGGAAAACACCCAGAAGCAAGGCGAAATCCCTGAACATTTTGATAATCTTGGGGTAATTGGATTTCAAATTCACTTGAATTTGGATACTTGAGAATATTTCTATCTTCAGAATGAATGGAAACATATTGTTGTTCAAATTGATATTCTTGAGAATTAGGTATGAGGGGATGCGACGTTTGTGTATTGAACCTGCTCATTATATTATTATGCTCATTTTATTTTCTTATAATTCCGAATTAGTAATTATAGTTTCTTTCATTTTAAAATACCATTGTATATATAATGACCGATATTACTCAACCAAAAACAACCTGGTTTCAGGTGGCTACCAAGTCTCTGTTCTATACAGGGACAATAATGTTGTTATTTCCTTTATTTATTGATATGAATAATCCTACTACTGTTCTAATTATTACTTACTCTCTCCTCACCCTACTTTTGGGAATGTTAACTACATCAATGTACAGTCGATTAACTAAAAAATTAAGTGAGATAGTAGATGTTTCAATGTCCACTTACATGTATTATATGCTTAGTATGATGGGTCCCATTCTTTTAATGTTAATTATTATTGGATATTCCTTGTATTTATTTATTCGATATAGTAAAAATATTAACAGAGGTAGAACATCTGATCAATATTACTCATTTAGTAAAATATCAATCGCCTTAGTTATTATTAATTTTATCTTGTTGTTCAATGGAATTGATAGTAATTATTTCAAAGAAAATGGAAGATTAGAGGGCACCTATTCAAGTGCTCTTTACTTGACTGGAGTAATAAACGCATATATTGTTTTAATTATGGGATATATATTGTCCTCTTATACTACAGACGGATTTACAAGTTAAAATTGAAAATTAAATAAATAAATGTATTATCATTTATTTATTAATTAAAAACTGGCTCTACACGAGAAAATTTATAGGTTAAGCCATAATTGAATTCAGTTTCCCAAATTCCAGATATTTTGAGAACAAGAGATACATTTTTAGTATCAAATGTCAAATTTGGTAAATGAAGCTTAATACATCCATTTGTGAGTTGTTCTTTGACCTTAAATTGTGGTGTTTTATTACACATATTATCATGAATTCGAGTTAAAATATTTTTTTCAATATCGATAATTTTTTTTACAATATCATTATGCTCCTCCTTATTGAAAACAAATTTATGTTTTTGATAATATTTTTCTATATCAACATTTCGAAAAGGAATATGTAAATAAACACCATTCATGGTAAAATTATACATACAATACAAAATTCTAATAAAGTTCCCATTTGGCATAACATTGTTTTTTATTGTATCACAAAAATACAAATTATCTTGATTATATTGATCTAATGATTTTAAAATGCTCATACTAAGTTATATTTCCTTATTTCCTTTGTATCGTTTTACGAAAATTCATTTAGAAACAAAAAACAAAAACATATAATGAAATTTTTCGAAACAACATTTGATGAGTATGAAAATGCGGTCTTAAAAACAAATCTCCATCCGAAAATCGAAAAAAACGTGTTTTCCAAGTTTCCAGATAAAATTGAAGATTTGCGAAATGTTATTTTTTATGGCCCACCGGGTGTTGGAAAGTATTCTCAATCACTTCATTGTCTTAAAAAATACAGTCCCTCTGAATTAAAGTACGTAAAGAAATTGCCTCTCACATATAACAAACGTGAATATTTTTTTAGGATTAGTGATATTCATTATGAAGTAGACATGAGTGTTCTCGGGTGTAATTCCAAATTATTATGGCACGAAATTTATCAGAAAATAGTTGACGTAGTTTCTGCCAAGACTGAAAAACATGGAATTATTCTATGTAAAAATTTTAACGAAACTCATAGTGAATTATTAGAGAATTTTTATATTTATATGCAGAATAATATTCATGAAAAACATATCCACATAGTATTCTTTTTAATTAATGAGCATATATCGTTTTTACCTGATAACATTATAAACTGTTGTCACATTGTTCATTTTCCCCGTCCAGCTGCGTCATCATATAAAAAATGTGTTTCAGTTAAAAAAATTCCACCAATTAATGAAATTACCAATATCAAAAATCTTCATGCTGCACATATTCCTATGAACAACCATGATAAAATGCTTCAAAATATAGTGGATTATATCATCAATCTTGAAAAAATAGATTTGATGGTATTACGTGAACATTTATATGATTTCTTGGTTTACAATATTGATATAAACGAAGTAGTATGGTTCGTTTTTAATTATCTTGTATCTAACAAATACATTGATAATGAAGATATAACTCAAACGTTGTTTTATACTTATGATTTTTTCAAATATTTTAATAATAATTATAGACCAATTTATCATCTTGAACATTACATTTTGACTCTGGTGAAAATAATTCATAAGGATAAAATGACCGAAGACATAACTTAAAAATAACACAATTGAATACTATATACAATTTTTTATACTTATAGATGAATTATGAGGAAGCCTTAGATATTTTAGGCATTGACTCTCATTTGTCTTTAACAATGGATGAACTTAAACGAAAATACCATAAATTGGCCTTGAAATATCACCCAGATAAAAATGGAGGAAGTGATGAGAGCACAAAAAAGTTTCAACTGGTAAATGAAGCATTTGCTACAATAGAATCACGGTTAAAAAATGGACCACACAGAATCTTTAATGAAAACGATTCTTCCAAACAGAATTATAATCAATTATTTCAGATGTTCATGGAAAGTTTCCTTGAAACGCGTGATGTTCCAGAAATTTCCGTAGTGAAAGAAATTGTTTTATCAGGATGTAAGAAATTATCACTCAAATTATTTGAAAATATGAGCAAAGAAATGGCAGTAAATACACTTTCATTTTTGTGTAAATACAAAGACATTCTTCATATAGAAAATGAAATAATTGAAACTGTAAAAACAATAATTGTCAAAAAATACGAGAATGATATGGTTTTTATTTTAAATCCAACTCTGGATGATATGTTAGACCATAACGTGTATAAATTACTCGTTGATAAAAAAACATATTTTGTCCCTTTATGGCACAGTGAAGCCTATTTTGATGGTCCAGAAGGTGAGATTATTGTAAAGTGCGTTCCTACTCTTCCCGATAACGTATTTATTGACGAAACAAATAGAATTCACGTTGAATTAACACGTAAATTCACCGTTGATTTTTTTAGTGAAAATTCACTTGGATTTTCTTTGGGAACGCATAAATTTGAAATACCAAAATTGCTTTTCAAGAAGACACACCGGTATCATCTGGAAAACCAAGGGTTAGGTCCACTTGATGTTCAAGATATGTATAACACATATCAAAAAATGGGTATTTTTATAAACCTTACGTTTATTGATTAAATTTATTCATTGCACGCCTCGTCATCTGGGAACTCTTTACAGAAATCTCCCATGAATCCCTCTTTTTTTGTGCATTCAATACAGTCTGCACTACTTGGGTCCAAATCACATGCTGCGGCACAGTTGACTTTACCTGGATCCTCGGAGAATCCCTCTACAAATTCTTCATCTTTTTTATCAGAAGCATCTAATGCCAAGAAGTAAGAACAAAGGAAGAAAACAAAGGGTAAAGCAACAATCACCCACGAAATGGAGGTGTAACCTTTCTTACAAATTAAATTCAAAAGGAACCCGAAAAGAATAACAAAAACTGAATGAACAATCAAAGTAACTATTTTAAAATTTTGAAAAAATCCTAAAATGAGCCCAATAGCGGCCAAAACCAAATATAACTGAGCTGGGCTACAATACTTTTTGAACTGAAATTGCTTCATCATTATATTAATAATGAAGAAATTTTTTTTACAAGATTATTAGTTTAAATTTATTTGTCTGAGCAGTAGATATTATCATCATCTCTTGTGGAACACCATTCTTTAAGTTTCTCTTCATCGGCTAATACCTCCATAGAAGGAGTCTCCTCTTTTTTTTCTTCATGCTCCATTCCTTCAAGAATTACAACCGTCTCATGATCTTTGTGATCGGCAGCATCCATAGCCAAAAAGAAAGTAGAAGCAAGGAGAACAAAGGGAAGAAGAACAAGCACCCACGAAATAGCTGTGAGGCCTTTGCTACATAAAAAGTTCAAAATCCAAGCAAAAAGAAAAACAAAGATAGTATTGAAAATCAAAGTAAGAACTCTAAAGTTTTTCAAAAATCCCGAAACAAGTCCTATTACTGCGAGAACAAGATAAACTTGGGCAGGAGTACAGTATTTTCCGAAGTCGAACTTAGCCATATAATAATATGTGAGAAATAATATTTTCTCTCACATGCTATATCTATTCAATTAATTTATACCATTAATCCTTCCTTTTCATGTAAGTCCATGGCATCCAAAGCCAAGAAAAAAACAGCTGCGAAAAGAACAAATGGTGCGAGCACAAGGGCCCAAGAAATAAATCCAAGCTTCTTACTACACAAAAAGTTGAGGAACCATCCGTAAATAAGCACGAATACGGCATTCACAATGAGAGTGGAAAGACGGAAATCTTTTAAGAACGCAGATACCAAACTAATAGTGGCCAAGATCAAATACAATTGAGCAGGTGTGCAGTATTTTTCAAAGTCAAAATGCTTCATATATAATACAAAAAGAAAAAAGACAACAAAAGAAATAGTTATTGGTGACAATAACTATCTCCTAAAATTTTTAATTTTTTTGTTTTTTTGCTTCATCTTTTCATTTTTAATTTTCATTAATTCTAATTTTCTTGATAATATTTTTTATTAATTTTAAATTCGATTTTTTGATTTCTTTAAATGATTATGCCTTCTTACGAACGACTCTCTTCTTCTTAGGTGCTGGCTCAGGCTCAGGCTCGGGCTCAGGTTCAGGCTCTTCCTCCTCCTCAACTTCTTCCTCTTCCTCTTCCTCAACCTCGTCATCCTCAATAACGCCACCCTCTTCCTCGTCAGAATCGGCAACAATCTCGGACATCTCCTCGGTCTCGACATCCTTAGAAGCTCCGCCACTCTTAAGTTGTTCCTTTTCCTCACTGTTCAACTTAATGAAACAGGTGCCCTTGATAGAAGGCTTAGGCTTTTGAACAACTGCCTGAAGAAGCTTCCAGGTAACTCCAAACTTACCATTAGCGAACCAAAGTCCACCACACTGGATAACCACCGCACACTTGGTTCCCTTTGTTAGGAAATCAACAGGGGTCATGGCAGATGAATCATCTTGAGAAGGGAATAGAGGCTTTCCATCTTCATCATAAATCTCAGACTTCCATACTCCTTCCCACGTAGGAAGCTTGATACGGAGAGTTGGTGCTCTGCTGGGGTCGGGCTCTCCAGTATCTTGGTTCTTAGGATACTTCAACATAGGAGTCCAAAGCGCGTTGATAACGTCCTCGTTCTTATGAACCTTTCCGAACCAATCCTTGGAGTAAGTCAAAGCGTCAGCCTTAATCTTCTCCTCAAAAGCCTGAAGATTCTCAAGAAGCTTCGAAGCGTCCTCGTTAGGATACTCTGCGCTTGGAAATTGAATAGGCATCTCGAACTTACCGTTGCCAACACCATGTTCATCTTTGAAATCATCTGCTCCCCATGTAATCATGAGAGGTGTTGAAATCTTAAGTCCGCTGCGTGTCTTCTTGTTTAGAATTCCGACATTCTTACCACCTGCGGAATTAACCTTAGGAGAAGTAAACTTGATGTCGTCTGCGTTAAATTGAGTGCCTAATACGATAGTGTCTGCCATATTGTATATATGCTACATGCTGTTGTCTTTATACTCATTTCATTTATTTTTTTTATTATGAAGTATGGTATCATAATAAAAATCAAGTTCTAAATTATTACATCTTTATGAGGCGAGTTCATGCTGACAATATGCTCCATGGATTTCTCCCTCAGTATTTCTACAGTTTTGACAACAATAATCAAGAAAAAAAAGATTTGATATAACTGCGTCAAAATAATCTTTTCTTTTGTTCACCAAAAATTTACATCCAGGTGTTTTACAACGCGGACGTTGGATAATATTATCCTTCTTTAATTTTTCTGATTCAATTTCATCCTTATTACCAGTTCCGTCAATAATTATGCATGTTTTTGTAATTTCGGTAGGACCAGTATCATCAGGCCTAATAGGTCCAGTACTTATGCTATCTTTTATTTCTTCTCTCGTATTCCCCATCTGATATTGAAACAATTCAAAATCCCTCTTATAGACGCTATTTATTAGGTTTATACTTGTTTCATTAAAAAAATCACAATAAGGCTTCAAACAGTTACTCTCAAGCAGCTTATATTCAGATACTGGATACCTATTATCTTTTAATTGTTGGTTTAAAGTTTCTGTATTAAAAATTTGGATTTCATTTGATAATTCTCCTTTTTCATTTATTAAAAATACATATTGAGGGACATTATGGTTATCACATTGACTTGGTGTCAAAGATAAGTATTTTTTAATAACCTTTTCAACTTCATCTTCGGTAGAGTGAATAGATATTAATCTATAATAAAATAAATCACTAATCACTTTAGCATAAGGATTTCTTACAACAGAAAATACACGTAATTTTTTATTGAAAATAACACCACATTCTTTTTGGTATGTTTTAATTGTGGAGTAAAATTGATGCTGTAGTGAGGTTTCTCTAAAAGTTTGTTCTGGTATAACATCGTTGTTGGGACGACTTGTGTATAATTGTTTTTGATCACCTGCCTTTAAAAAACCGTGCTCAATTGAGGTGCCTCCTGTTTTCGGTATATGAATAAATAGGACATGGTTTTTGGGAAAATAAGGCATATATATTAATTGAAATATTTTTTAATCTTTATGATACTGCATTTTTACTTGTTTTGCTGCTTCGGCTTTTTGTTTTGCGATAAGTGCTTCTGCCTGTCTTTTCCTTAAGAGCACCTCGTCTGCTTCTTGGTTGCTTTCTTGTCCTTGTATTGCTTCTTGTTCTTCTTCTTGTTCACTTGTTACGCGTGCTGCTTCTTGTTCTGCTACACGTGCTGCTTCTTGTTCTGCTGCTACGCGTGCGGCTTCTTGTTCTGCTGCTACGCGTGCTGCTTCTTGTTCAGCTGCTACGCGTGCTGCTTCTTGTTCTGCTGCTGCGCGTGCGGCTTCTTGTTCAGCTGCTACACGTGCTGCTTCTTGTTCAGCTGCTACACGTGCTGCTTCTTGTTCTGCTGCTACGCGTGCTGCTTCTTGTTCTGCTGCTACGCGTGCTGCTTCTTGTTCAGCTGCTAC
>CEQL01065974.1_pt1 | contig 79979 bp, 83 predicted proteins | sample 356281 | NCBI WGS metagenome assembly CEQL01 (sample SAMEA2621203, study PRJEB7988) | marine metagenome | biome: marine biome (ENVO:00000447); feature: surface water layer (ENVO:00002042); material: "saline water (ENVO:00002010), including plankton (ENVO:xxxxxxxx)" | depth 5 m
AAAAATGGACAAAAATAAATGTCCAATTCTGAGAATCTGAAAATAGTTTTGGAAATAGGGTATGAAAAAACACGTTGTGACGAAAATGCTCTAATTACAGAAATTTTTATCCAAAAGTTGTTATGATAAAATTTTACATATTTTTGCGTCCAGATCTATCGGTTTTTTTCGATTGCTAGAATATAGCAATGTTTAGCAATAATCAGCAATCCAAAAAACCGCAAATATATTTATGTGAATATTGTAACTTTCAATCATCTGATAAAAAGGATTATAACAGACATCTTAAGACGAAAAAACACAAAAATCAGATTTCAGCAACTTTAGCAATGGTTGAACAGTCAGAAAAACCGGAAAAAACCGAAAAAAACCGAAAATCATATCAGTGTGATATATGTCATAAAGTATACAAGGATAACACAGGGTTATGGCGTCATAAGAAGAAGTGTGGTGTTCCTGCTGCGAATCTTGTTTGCCAAAATGCTCAACCTGTGGCTGAGACATCGTCACAAATTTCACCAGAGTTGGTTCTTCAAGTTTTGGAGAAGAACAAGGAATTAACTGAAGTAGTTATGGAGCAAAACAAGACCATAATGGAGCTATCCAAGAACTCACAAATACAAACACAAAACAACATGAACAATTGTCATAACAACACATTCAATCTCCAATTCTTCTTGAATGAGACGTGTAAAGATGCGATGAACATCCAAGATTTCATCAAATCTCTACAGTTAAGTGTCCAAGATTTGGAAAGTGTGGGAGAATTGGGTTATGCGGAGGGCATTTCCCGTATGTTTGTGCGTGGGTTAAAAGATATGGAGGTGACGAAACGTCCTATTCATTGTAGTGACTTGAAGAGAGAGGTTATTCATATTAAGGATAAAGATAGATGGGAAAAGGATAATCCTAACCAAGATAAACTCAAACGAGCAATCAAGGATTTGTCAAACAAAAACATTATGTTGTTTGATGACTGGCAAAAAGAGAATCCAGGATATGATCAATATGACAACAAGAAGAATGATATCTACTTGAAAATGATGGTTCAGGCAATGGGTCCACCTGATGAACCGAGTGAACGTCGTGATTTTGGCAAAATTGTTAGAAGTATTGCTCGTAATACAATTATTGACAAGTCCCCGGATTTAAAATAAAGAAGTATTTGGTGACATTTAGGAGAAAACAATAAATAATGAATTTATGTAATTATTTATTTCACTTGTAACTGGAATAAATAATTTATGTTTCTATTCAATAAGAAATTTTTTTACAGGTGTTTCTGGGTCGTCATAAGCATGATGTATCTTACGACAATAATCCGAAAAAATTTGTTCATCGTTTCGGAGAATATCAAAAAACGTTAAGGTTGAAGGAAGCTGAGCATCAATATTATTAATGTTATTTTTGAAAAATTGTTCAAAATCATTTTCAAGTTTTGAAGGAGGATACGCATGTAGTTTTTCTCGAATTTTAGTAATGATTTTTGCGTATGACTGTGGGCCTTTACAAAAACACTCATTCACGATACTACTAACACTTGTTTCTTTATTAAACCTGGAACAGGGGTTCTCTGTTGCGTATAGTGTCAAATAAAAATTGTTCAGAGTGAAAAATTCAGAAGAGGAGTATTTTAAAAAGAGAGTATAAACAAAACGCCTATGTGTATAAGCAAAGGCTTGAACAACTCTATGAATTCCAGCATGAGAGTTTTTGTTTGAAATAAAATTACAGACAGTTAGGTGATTTTGTTTACAATGCTCATATATTTGATCACCCATGTATATAGAAAAATATTGATAGCCATTACATATAACAAGAGCACGTTCAAAGATTCTGTCAAGCCCCGTATAATGATAATGGTACATTTGAAATTTTGTCATAAAAGTTTCTTGGTCAGGATTGGTAATGCCTGAATGATTTCCATTTGTAGTACTAACAAAAGAGTTTGTCCTATAAAAATTTATAGAAACACTCGCTGAATTATAGAATGTATTTGTGTCATGAACAGGGCGGAGATACTTATTATTGATATATTTATCATCTATATTCACAACAGAATCAATACTTGAATGAATACAAAATTTATTTCTATCTTTAGGTAACTCATCAAAATAGTTGAAATAATCGTCCTTTACTATTTTTCTTTTATTAGGTAACACAAGAAAGTTATCTGTATCACAACCTAATAAAAAATCAGAATTAGCTTGACTTTTTACCTCTAACATATACTTGGTGAATTTTTCCCCCTGAGAATTTGCTGTGTATCCTGGATCTATTATAATATTAACTCCAATAGTGCGGGCATATTTATAAAAATCCAAGACAATAGGATTTTCGCTTCCGGTGTCGATAATATATAAATTAGAATAGTCAAATATTTTACCATAAAAGTGCGTCCAGTCTTCAATCAAATCATATTCGTCTTTTGTTACAACAAATATCTTTATAATAGGCATTAATACAATTTCAGGATATTGTTTTATTAAGCTGTGTACGCATTATATAAATAATTTTAATATACTTTCAATTTATATGACCAAAATAATTATAGTCGGTGCTGGATGGTATGGCCTTCACTGTTATTTGATATTAACGAAATTCTTTGAGAACTGTAATTTAGATATTGAAATACTTGAAAAAAATAATGATATATTTAATAGTTCATCTAATTATAATCAAAACAGACTTCATCTAGGTTATCATTATCCACGCTCAAACACGACCAGAAATTTATGTAAGGATGGTTATTTAAAGTTTATTAGAGAATACAGAGACGTAGTTGATTTTATAGATAATAATTATTATCTTATACCTAAAGAATCAACTATTGATTATGATACTTTTTTAAAAATATATAGCGATGATATCTCATACGATCATACTATTATTAGCCCGTATCCTTTTAAAAATATTGATGGAAACATAATAAATACAAAAGAAAAAGTTATAAATTCTAAAAAAGCTAAATCTTATTTCAAAGAAAATGTGCCTTCTGATAAAATTATTTTAAATTATGAAGTAAAATCAATTGAAAGAGAATACAACAAAATTAGTATTAACAATAACGATAAACAATGTGACATTTTAATTGACTGCACTTACAACCAACTACAATTATCCAACCAAGTATATACATATGAACAAACAATTAGTTTACTCTACCAGCGACATGATCATAGCCATCGTTTCGACTCACTTACTTTTATGGATGGAGCATTTTTCTCGTTATTTCCACGTGATATTTCAAAACAAACTTATACTCTGACTCATGTTACACATACACCTCTTATAAAATCATCAAACTTAACAGATATTCTTAACTTTAAAGCTTGTCCAGAGTTAATTGAAAAAACAAAAAAAAACATGGAAAGAGATGTGGTAAACTATTATCCAAGTTTCCCTGATCATTTTGAATATTATGATTATTTTACGTCATATAAATGTAAATTGAAAAAAAACACCGACACTCGCGAATGTATTATTGAAGAAAATGATAATATAATTAATGTAAATTGTGGAAAAATAACTGGAATATTTCAAATGGAAAAGTTTATTATTAATCATGTAAAAAAATTTTTAGATAATATTGAATAAGTTGATTCTATTCACGTTTACCAAAAACCCTAATAAAATTATCTAAAGATTTTCGAATACAATCAATTTCATCATTACTATTCATCGATAACATTTCAAGGTTAATAACATATTGATATTCCATTCTTTGAAGTAAATATGAAAATATATGTTCTTCTTCTCCAATAACATTTAATCCAGACATATTAGGCTTTGATACATCAATATTAAATAGAATATCCTTATATGGGAGTAAATTATACTTTAAATCTTGTTCCATTAAACAATTACCAATATCTATCATCATTTTTATATTTTCTCTGCCAATCTTCCTTACTAATAATGCGCATTCATCAACTCTATTAATGTAATTACAGTTATATTGTTTACTATTATTTTCGATACATATGACAACACTTTTACCTTTCATATAATCACCAATTTCCTTAAAAAAACTTACAAATATTTCATCATTATCTTCTCTCTCGTCAATAATCTTCCTATTTCGTGGACATCCAAATACTAATACTTTTACTTCATTCTTTTCGGCATAGTCAATAATCATTTTCATGTGATCAATCATTTCATTTCTTGTATTTAAATCAAAAATGTTCAAATCATTAAGGCCATACAGAATCGATTGAAAAGCATATACGCGTATATTTTTTTCTTTAAAACGAGTCAAATCAAGATTTGATAAATCCCATACTCCATTCATTAGCTTAGTAGGTGCCACTTGAATATTTGAAATACCATTTAATTTTAATAAACTGATTAACTGTTCATGACTAACTTTGTTTAAACAAACATTAGATACACATAACTTATCTGTATTTATCCTGGTAAATTCAAGATATCGTTCTATACTTTTCTCTACTTCACCAGTATTCCTAATGTAATGTTCATCTCCATTAAATGATAGACCATTGACAGTAGCTACATCATATCTTCGCTTAACGATATCATTACAAGAATATTCAGTCTGAAATCCATAATCAATATTATAAACCTTTTTAAAAATTTCAATTATTTTCTTAGTATGTAAAGGAGGAGTAAATAAATTACACACAGCAATATTCTTTTTTATAATAGTATCAATGTCATCTTTCAACCATTCAAGGTCATACCATTGGAATTCACTATCGATAGGAATATCGTTTACATTATTATTATGAATCAAATCATAAATAATATTTTTTTTCAATCCTTTTCCGAAAAGAGCAGGCAAGCGCACAATATGGGTGGTTACAAAACCACTATAACTTTGTACAAACTTTTCTAATTTAAGTCTATTTTTACCGTAGGTGTGATTATCCTCACCATTTAATTCGTATAATTCATTGTTTCGCGTATCGATTTTATCGTATACATCAATTGTACTTATTAAAATAAAACGCTCTACCTTCATAGTGTGGAGTGTATTTATAATTGAATCAATCACTTCACAATCTTGTTCTGGATATTTGTTAGCAATCCATTTTGTAGCAGGAGCTCCACAAAAAATAACGACATCAAAATTCATTCCCTTTGCCTCATGAAAATTTTTACTATTATAAAAATGTGTAACCTTATAAAATTGAAGTATATTCGAACCAACAAAACCAGTATATCCTACAATTGCTACATTAGGATTTCCAAGAGAATCTGTCATCCTTTATAATTATAAAAAAGGTATTAAATTACCATAAAAAACATAAAATAAACAAAAAATGAAATAAAAGTTCCTATACATCTTGGATATGAAAATAAGAAGCATGCGCCTTATTATGATTGACGCAATGATTGAGTTTATGAGACAAATGATGACTTTGGTTGTGCTTATTTGGAATTATAGATTATTTAAGCAGACAGATTCTCTAATTAAGATGAACTTCGAATTACTTGAAAGGATTCCTGATTATAACATTGATCATGAAGTAACCCCACTTCCATCTGACGAGCCTACCCCACGACTTGAAATTAATTCACAAGATGTTGAAATTCCTGAGCCTATCAATCTTGCCAATGAATTTGAAGATGAAGTTAATTCTGACTTGCCTGAATTATCAGTAGATATAAATTTTGATGAGGCTTCAGAAGCTTGGCGAGCAAACAAGATTTACGAGGGTAATGGAACATATCGATATCATCGTTTTACATCACCTCCACGCACGCCACCACGACCTCGGAATGTAAGTCCTCCTCCCGCACCATCACGTCGTCGTCGATATAATACAAGACAAGCAGCCAGAGAAAGAGATGAGATAAGGAGAAATCGACATGTAAATCAATATGTAGCTGCAGGTTAACAACATATTAATTAAAAATAAAAATTTTAATCAAGTTCAGAAACAGTCATGCGCATAGTATTTGTAAGAAAATTGTATAGTTTTTTCTTTTTGGGTGTTTTGGGAGGTTCTGAAAACATGTTTGGAATAGTATCTTTTCTGTAGCATTCAAGCAAATTTCTTGTGGAGTCGACAATATCTTTATTTAAAATGAAATTACAAAATTTTTCAAGATTTTTAGGAGTTTTTTTAAATTGGATGATAGATGTATTATTGGTTTTACACCATTCATAAAAATCTGCGTAGTTTAATAGCAAACTAAGTTTCAATATGTAATAGGCGAAGACGTTTGTGTTTTCTTTATATAAAGTTGAAGAAAGGGTCTTATCATTTTTGGTCTTTTTAATTAAGTTATCATAAGTTAAACCCATAAAACTCAATACTTTAACACATTGGAATGCACTAAATTTTATTTCGGCTTTCATTAATTTATGACATAAATTTATATACTTAGTAGTATCTTTCCAATTTTTAATGGTAAGAAAACTACAAAAGCAAACATTCCATATTTCTGCCCAAGTCTCAGTATAGGATTCATATACTTCGATTTTTGCTCTAACAGGATAGACCTTTTTGATTTGTTTATTACATTCATCCATATTCATGTCAGCAAAATCAAGACCAAAACAATGAAATGTTTCGTGTAAAAATACCTTGAACCATTCTTCTTTTCTGTAAATAACAATTTCTGAAGCAGTTCTACAACCGCTTGTAAAAGCAGTATTAGCATTATCCCATCCAATAATTTCCATATTGTTTTTGGGAAGTTCTTTTTTGTGAGAGGTCATGTAAAAATATACTTTTAGGTGTTTAGAACATTTGATTGCTGCGTATTCATTTAGAATGTAAAACCAAACCATCATTCTATTAGCATATTCAATATATTCATTTATATCAATAGAAGTTTCTCCTTCAAGTATAAAATTAAACATCACACTCCTTCCGAAATCTTTAGTTTGATAAACTATTTTGTAATTTGATGTAGAGTTTATGTGTTCTCGAATTTTAGAAGGGAAACTACTTGCTGAAAATGTATCAGGATAAGGAATTTGAGAAACAATATTAATTTCTTCATCTTCGATAACCGGTTTTTTTTTCATTTTTGAAACGTATTGAACTCCATTTTTTATGTCATTATATAGCTGCATGAACATAGGATTAACTCTTTCCTCGTTAGGTGTTGGAAAACTACACGAGTCGTTGGAAAAAAATTTGATAAGATCCTTACTTTGATTGGTTAAGTTCATGGTGTATATAATGACATTATATTTTTATGTTTGTTAGGTTAGAATATTATCTAAATCAACAAAGTGGCAAACCACTTTAACGTCGTTTTTATGAGCTATATGAATCGTGTCTGAAAAGGAAGATCCTCCACCTCCAATAAAAACTCCACAACATAGTTTTCCAATTATTAAATCCATAATGGCGTTAATTTCTCTATACTTTGATTGTTTTACTAACCATGAATAATCGTATTTTTTTTGTTTTACATAATTAATAACTGGATTGTTAACATTTCCTGTAAGAAAAATAAGAGGTTCGTTGTTGGTTGTATGCTTCTCAATTAATGAAATATATTTTTCACATAATTTGTTGAAGAATACTTCTTTTTTCATTTTATTAATTGAAGACCAATGTAAAATAGCGTCATCTTCTAAACGAAGATGAACAATATTTAATTTTCCAACTTTATTAATATCTGTTTTACTATTTATAAATTTCATGGGAACTGTAACTAATTCTGGAATAAATAATAAATTATTTAAAATATCATTCCCCTCTATTGTGTTTACCATGGCAATAACTTCGTCCCAGTTCAGTTTTATTGAAAAAAATTTTTGATTAGATTTATACTTTTTATAATGTTTCAGGTTAATGTCAAAAAGTCCAACACCGTATTTGGGTCGAATATATTCATTAATAGCATCTAAATACAATATTTTACTAATATAACAATAAAATTCACTATTTGGTTCAAGATGAAATGAATCAATAAATAATAATTGAACTTTATTTCGATAACACCAAACAGTAGAAGCAACTAAATAATATAATTGATTACATAAGCCCATAACTGGTAAAGGTCTAATATTAACGTATCTCATTTGAAGATGATTTCCTGATACAGTTTTAATCATGTTTATATAGGTATATACTTAAAATAGCGGTCTTTAAATATTTTTCATTAAACTTTAAGGTTTGAATTTAATGAAACAAAAAAATGAAACGAAATAACGGTGGTTACAGAAAACAAAGAACAAAAACAAAGAATCATGAATGAACAAGTGACAAAACACAATCAAGAACAAAAGATTTGGATGGGAAAATTAATTAACACTTTAATGCCAAAATGGTTCTCTACTCCTTCGCCATATCAAAGAAGTTTGCGTTATAAAGCTGGAGTAGAGCATGCATTAGAAGGTGATGGAAAATTTCTCTTTAATTTACCCCAAACACTTGAATTTCCCAATGCCATAAAAATACCCACTATACTTTATTCAAGAAGTAAAGTATGGGAGGAACAAATATATACAGATTTAAATCGTCACTACGTAAAACCTGCGGATTACAAACGATATGTTAAATCGTTTGCGAGTTTAATGAGACGATACCGAAAAGAATATCGTAAACATTACCTTCTCAAGTATATTAAACCACAAGCCAGACGCAAATTAGTAAATAATATTCTTCATGAACAAACTAACCTACCAAAAGAACTTTTAGATGAAATTGTGTCTTACGATTAAAAATAAAAAAAATTAACTAAAAACTTTTAGTTTTTTTGACTTTGTTTTGCTAATTCGTCACGAATAAGCATTAGCTCTTCATATACGTCAGAGGGTTTTCCTCTTTTATGTTCAACCAATTTGGCTGTTTTTGTAGCCAATAGTAATTGTTGTAGGTCAGGATTTTGTGTGAATTTGGCGTATTGTGCCTCGCGCAATTCTTTTTGTGATCTTTCACCAAAAAAGTCGGGGTCCACTTTTACTTGTTTGGGACGAATTAGGTCTCCCTTGTATTTGCCAGTTTTTCCTCCAGCTGCTGATGCCATTTCAACAGATTGTGATAAATCAGTTCCCGAATCTAAGCTAAAACTAAGATAGTACTCCGGATTATCTTTTTTGAATTTTGAGGCCTGGTAATAGTGTTCAACACTTGTCCATTTATGATTATCAAGTGTAAATGGTTGAGGCCAGGTATTTGCCAATTTTTTCCTCCAGTCAGGAATAGTTGCCAATGCTGTATACTCTTTTACGTATTCTTTGGGTATTTTTTCCCCGCTTCCTTTTCCTGGTAATTTTGATGCGGATTTAGAATAAAAGGAGAAAACCACGTCATCATCATAAGTTCCTCGTAATTTAGCTTCTGTTAATTCTTCAACATCGATTTCAACTGCTTCATCAGCGGCAGATTTTGAATTTGGGTGCCTTTTTTTAAGTTCCTTAAAATCTTTGATAAGTGAGAACGGACCGGCATTACGTTCAAGGCATTTATCTACAATAAGTTTCTTTATATCGTAAGGTATTTCAGGGAATGTGAATATTTGCTTATCTTTATACGATACAAGTCTGTAATGCCACCCATTATATTCAACAATAATGTAAAAGTCAGGATTAAAATATCCTTTATCTTGAAGAATCGAATCATTTAATTGACCACAGTTAAGAACGTTGTCGTTATCCTTGGCTGTATTTGCTTCAGCAGACAAAAGAATAAATTTAATATTAAGGACTCGTTCAAGTGTAGAAATTGCCCATGTTTCGCCCCAGAATTCACAGCTTTGGATTACTTTTTTGAATTTTTCCAAAGAATCAATACCTTTCATAAATTTATATTCGGACATCATTTCAGCTGTAATTTTCTTTTCTCGGACCAAATTATCGTGTTCAGTTTTAACCTTTTTGGCATTATTTACAAGCAGTTTTTGTTCATTACGGTCAAGAACATTTGAAAATTTGTCTTTTAAAACAACGTAGTTTTTTGATAAATCTTTAATTTTTGCTGTGTCAGTGATTAATGAATTATTATACATATCAAACATTTCTTGGTAACCTACGAATACTTCGTTAGTTGCTTGATCAGCAAGTTTTGTTCTAATTTTTGCGACAGATGTTTGTTGGGCAATTGAAGAAAACGCGTCTCTAATTGTGGCAAAAAGACAATCACCTCCACCTTCGTTGTCTATTAAATCATAATAAGGGTTCTTCATAAATTTCTGAACCCAATTATGTTCTTTTGAGTCTTTATATTTTTCTCTGATATCTTTTGCGTCTTTTTTTGATTCTTCCTCTAATGGAACCGGTATAGATACACCTTTTGTTAATATAAATATATCTGATCTAATTTCTGGAATAATATCTCCATCTCCTGTTTCAATGGATTCTTTTTTAGATTTTGTTTTGACTCCTTTATCTTGATATTCGTCTTCATCTTCTTCATCTGAAATAATTTCTTTATCATCAGAATCTTCTTTTTCTTCCTTAGGAGGTAACAATCTTTTATTTTCCAGATAATTTTTAGTAGCAAATGTATAAATTAACGGGTCGTTTAATTTTTCTAAATCGACGTCCCCATCTACATCAAGGTAAGAGCTTAATGTGTCATGAGGAATCTCATAGACTCCAATTTGAACCACTTTATTGTTTTTTTTTACCAAATAAACAGGATAGTAAACAACATTTTTCTTTTGAAAATCATGTCTTGGATTTCCAACAGCAATTACTACGTCAACACCCTTTACTGAAATTTCGTATAAATCAGTCTCCATATTTGAATCCTCAGGATTTGTTTTTTTCAATTCTGGATAACTAATACTGCTGTTTATTTTTGATAAGACCATACTATATTCTATTGTGATAATAATAAAAAATAGTATTTATATTATTTCAAGGAGACCATACATATTTTTTTGTAAAAGGATCTGATTTTAGTTCAGTCATATAAAACCAAAGAGTTTTTCTTCGTTCTACTACTTCCATATTGTCTTTATCATTCTCAAAAGCAACGATAATTTGTGCAGTTTCAATTTTTTTCAATTTGTTGGGGTTCCCAAGATTGTAATATTCGTATATTACCCCTAACTGTTTGGCTGTATAATTTAATTCATAGTTTTTTATTTTACTGAAAAATAGGTCGTCATGAACTAAATTTTCATTAGAGGTTTCACTTTCTTCATCTGAAACTTCTGGACTTGGGGTATCCTCAAAATTCTGTATTATTTCATCCACCGAATGATTGGGTGAAATTATACACTCATCAATTGTATAATTAATATTTATTTGTTCTGGCCTGGGCATAATAATAGATAAAAAATGACTTTAAATTCATTTGCGAAGTTTTTTTGATTTTCGAGTTACCGTTTTTCTTTTATATTTTTTTATTGCGTTTCTTTTTGATTGAGAACCCTTTTTACGTCGTGTTATTTTCTTGTTTTGTTTTTTGTATATTCTAAAAAGTTTTCCTCCTCTACTAATCTTTCCAGTGTAATATTGAACAAAGTAAAAGAATCCGTTTTCGTATCTACCCATATACTTGTTCATTTTCTTAGCACATTTTGCTTTGTTATAAGTTGGTTTCTGTTCAACACAATATGTTTCATAGAATCGATAAATATATCCAAGTTGTTCAAGACAACTTAGAGCATATCCATATTTACCTAGGGAGCAATATGGGTCCAAATATTGGACCTTACCTATACAATATGTTTTTGGTGTCAGGGTTTTGTATTTTTCAGCTTTTTCTTTAGCTGCTTGTAAAATACGAACAACATGAATTACTGTTGGTGCGCAATTATAGCTTTCCATTCTATAAGTAAGTGAAAATCCAATATTAACCATAATTTCACAAATTTGATCAACGGTTATATTGTCTATATCTTTGGTGCCCTTAAATTTACTTTCTTCAGCAATATTTACCAAGTTATAATATTTGTATCGTCCTTGGTTATAATCAGACCCCATGTAATCAAATACAAGTTTTTTAGCTTTTTCAAGCCAATCTTGAGAAAAATCATCTTTGATATCAACATAAAAATTATCAAAAACTTTGTTGATTTTCATTATGTCATCCATGTTAAATTTATTTAAAACATTATTTATTTCAGCATCTGTTAATTGTTTACCCTTTATTTCCATTTCAGCTAACACGGCATTCCTCAGAATACTTGTTCCAGCACATACCAAGACTTTTTGAAAATGTTCTTTTGTAAATTTGCTTGTATCTAAATAAAAATAGTCAGGAAACTGGTCCTTATCTGGTTTAGTATTAGGAATTGTCATCATATCCGCATATGTTTCAATATCAAAAGATAAACTATTTATTTCTGTGAAGATCAAAAATGAGTTTTCAAAACGGGAAACCATATATGCCAATCCTGGTATTTTTAATGTATTTCCTGAATATTGGAACCCAATATCAATATCTGAAGTTGGGGTAATACTTCCGAAAATACCCATTTTGAAGTTGTCAAGTTCATTAGGAATATCTAACCTAAATGGGAATTTATCCTCGCTGCGATCAGTGTAAATTTGATTATATAATTGTTCATCAGAGAGAGATAATGTAACAAAAGTAAGTAACTCATAAAAAATATATGTTCTTACAATCCATAATTTTTTTTGTTTAACTTCATCGAGGTGAATCACATCATGAGCATAGTCAAATGATTTGATATTTTTTTTTCCGGAGATTTCAAGAATTTTAGCAAGTTTAGATTTAATTGATGTTTTCATAATGTCAAGTTGTGACGGAGTTTTATCATAAATAGAAAATGTTTTCAAATCTTTGTAATCCTGATGTTCTGGATCAATATTATAAATATCATAAAAGTGTTCTAAATCTGATTCACACCTTTTTTGAATACTTTTAATATTAAACGTAGGATATACCATATATATAAATGTCGATAAAATTAATAACAATAACATATAATCAATTATTTAAAGCTTATATAAAAAAAATGAAGTAAGTTTTTTGAAACTTGCTATTCCAATTAAACAAAATATTAATAACACAGGGACATGTTTAAAAGTAGTTTCGGAGAGTTCTTAATGAACAACTCATGTTATAACGGAGATATAGATATAGTAAGAAAAGTATTACATTGTGGAGTTGATGTGAATGCGAAAGATAATATTGGTGAAACGGCTCTCATACATGCTACCAAAAATGGACAGGTAGACATTGTTGAAAAGCTATTAAATATGGGAGCAGATGTAAATGTATCGGTAGCAACTTTTCCTGGTATGGAATGGGATGCTCTTGCCTATGCTCTTTATAATAATAACCTAAGAATAGTATCATTGTTAATTGAAAAAGGTGCACATGTAAATATAACATACCGGGATGGTAAGACACCCCTTGTTCTTGCTGTGAGAGCAGGATCCCAATATCTTATTAATATGATGCTTGACCATGGTGCTGATGTAAATTACTCTAATAAGAATTGTGATTCTCCTTTAATTGAGGCTTGTTTTATGAACAATACCAAAATTGTGAAAATACTTTTAGACAAAGGAGCGGATATAAATTCGAGGGAGTTAGAAGAAGACCTGACTCCTCTACATATAGCAGCAAGTGGCCGTAAAAATTTTGAACTTGTTAAACTATTTATTGATAAGGGAATTAGTGTGAATGAAGTAACTAATGAGGGACTAACTGTTCTTATGATGGCAAGTGTTTATGGAAACATAGATATTATAAAATTGTTAATAAATAAGGGAGCTGATATAAATGCGAAGGATATAGACAATAATACTACAGCTCTTATGAAAGCATGTATGCATAATCGAAAAGATACAGTTTTACTGCTATTAGAGAATGGAGCCGATTGGACTTTGAAGGACAGGAGCGGTGATACAGTTTTAATGAGTGCGATAGAATTTGAAAAAGATGAGATTGCCGAATTAATAAAAAATCATGTAAATAAAATTGTTGATCTTATTGTTAATAAGGGACGGACAACATGTGGCAAACCTTTACAAAAAAATGCGCAGATAGACACAACAAGTCATATCATGAAATTCCTTGTGGCATAAAATAAAAAACAAAACTTATCATTTAAATTAAAATTTGATAAGTTTTTTTATTTATTTGGAGTAAAATTGTGAATTGCTCGTGAGAAAGGCACCATAGCAAGTAATACTATAAATGTAACATTTATTACACCAATAATCCATTTATTGATTAATTGATAAATTAGCATTAAAATAAATCCACAAAGATTAAACGTAACAACAGTCATTCTAACTGGGTCTGCTGGGGTATCCCAGTTTTCCATAGTATCTGTCATTAAACCAAGAGCAAAAAAAACTGTGGCTGCTCCATAAACTAATCTTTTATCAAGGGAGCCCCATCGCCATTGATCTACTCGTAATTCTTTCTTCATACAATAAATTTATATTTTAAATTAGGTGTCATAATCCATAAATCTCTTGGCATTATCACTATATCCCGAACGTTGTTTTCCCAAACGAGGATTAAATACAAACCATTTACCTGTTTCTTGAATACGATTCCATACTTGGTCATTTGCGTAATTCCAATGTTCTCCTGTAGATTCCAATAAAGGAAAAGCCCAATCATACAATTCAATAATTGTATCTAAGTATGAACCATTTATTAAATAGGCAGATGCGTTGTTCGCATGATGAACCCTACTTAGATATGGAAAAGGTTTTTCTCCTTTTTCTTCAAGGTTTTGACAACACAACATACAAACATCGTAGTCATCTCCAACATCGTTAAAAAATGTATTCAATGATTTGTCGAGTGTTTCTCTATCTGTAAGAAATGTAAAATCGTCTTCCAATATAAGGACATTTTTGTATCCTCTTTCTTTGGCCAGTTTCATAACTGACAAATGAGATTTTCCACACCCAACAATTCCTGGCTCAAAAGGTATTCCAACAAATCTCTCGGCCTTTATGCTCACTTTATTTAAATCCATTTCTATAAGGTCTCGTCGATCGGTGCGTCGTTCTAAATTAATGTAAAAGATTCCATCGATTTTATCAACCATTATATACCGATTAGTTATTTTTTATATAATAGTATTACGCAATAAACCTATTTACATGTCACAAATATCCATATATTTGAATATACATTTGCTGGTTAAACTTGGGAAAGTTTTATTTTTCGTCTGGGCTAAAAACAAAATAGTATCTTTTATGTTTTTTCCATTTGAAAGTAGAGTTGATTCGTTATATTCCATATCATGTTGATAAAGAATTGCTATGTTTTCAGTATATTCTTCAACATGTGCCGTTTTATTTTCTTGATTTATAGATTCAAGTAATTTATTCATAATATTAATTAGTAAAAATTCAATTTTTTCAATAGGTAATACTCCAATACAGTATAAATTCAAATAAAATGTGCTTAAAGCTCTCCTTTTGTCATTTTGTTTGTTCATTCTACAAAACCCATCGTAATCATCTTCAGGAGATACATAGTCAATTTTATCAAATTGATTTAAAAACTGGCTATAGTTTTCTTCGAGAAGGGACTGCATATTGTGGTATTTTGTGCATAAAATACTATATAAATCAGCGTAAACGTTCGAAAAAAATTTATTTGATGAAGCTATTTCAAATATAGACTTTGCTATAGAATCCATCATTTGTGAGTCTTTTTGTTCAACAACAATGTCTATCATTTTAATAAGTTTATCGCTAATTTCATCGACGTTCTTATCCGTAAGTTTATTCAACAAAGAACGCACTTGTTGAATTGATATTTCATTTTCTTCTGTTTTTTCTTCTTTAGGCGCTGTTCTTTTATTCATGTTATTCCACAATTCATCCATGTTTGCCTGAAGTTTGAAATCTTTTCTTTTTCTACCTGTTGATGTATGAGATTTGGGTGCTTTGTGAAAGACAGGTGTTCTAATGTAATTTGGTGAACCTACCTGACCAACGAGTTGGTTTATTTGTTCAACTACTTCATCGGGTAGAACAACTTTGAAGCCGTTTGAATTGACATCATAAAAATCTGATAATCTATACTTAACCGCCATACAGTATAAGGTATATTTTTTTTATATATTTTTAAAAAAATACAACAAATAATGTAATTTCAACAACTTAAACAGTTTATAGTTTATAACTTATGAGCGATAGTAATATAAATATAGAACATTCAAATAAAAATTTAAATGAAGCATCGCCTCAAAGTCCTGAGTCCCAAAGTATAATTAAAAAATGGGATGAATTAAAATTGGATTCTAATATTTTAAGAGGAATATATTCCCATGGATTTGAAACCCCAAGTCCTATTCAATCGAAGGGTATTTTACCTATTTTAAACGGAAAAGATATGATAGCGCAATCTCAATCTGGAACTGGGAAAACAGCAACTTTTGTAATTGGAGCTTTATCTCGTATTAATTTTGAAGAAAAACATACACAAGTTCTAATATTAGTTCCAACTCGTGAATTAGCTATTCAAATAAATGAGGTTGTTACATCTCTTGGAATGGGAATAGAATCTTTAAAAAGTAGTGTTCTGGTTGGTGGAACAAGTGTTGAACAGTCGATCCGAGAATTAAGAAGTGATGTTCCGTATATTGCTGTTGGAACAGTTGGTCGAATGGGAGATATGATAAAGCGAAGAGCTTTAAGTATTCGTAATGTAAAATTGTTGATTATAGATGAAGCGGATGAGATGATGTCTTACGGATTTAGAGATGATGTATGTGAAATAATATCGAGATTACCTGAAGAACGCCAAATAGTTGTGTTTTCTGCTACAATGTCAATTGATATTGTTGATAGGTTAGGAGAATTGATGAAAGACCCTGTCAACATAATTGTTAGGAAGGAGGCTCTCACTCTTGAAGGAATAAGTCAGTATTATATCGCATTAGATAGCGACAACCATAAATATTTAACTTTGAAAGATCTTTATTCGTCTATTTCATTATCTCATTGTATTATTTATTGTAATAGTGTAAACCGTGTTCGTGATTTGACTAACGCAATGAAAGAGGATGGGTTTCCTGTTTGTTGTATTCATAGCGATATGGATAAAGGTATGCGACAAGAAGCGATAACAGGTTTTCGTAAAGGAACTAATCGCGTATTAATTTCTTCTGATGTAACCGCAAGAGGAATAGATATTCAACAAGTTAGTCTTGTTATTAATTTTGATGTTTGTAATTCTGTACACACATATTTACATCGTATTGGTAGAAGTGGTAGATGGGGAAGAAAAGGAATAGGAATTAATTTTGTTACAAGAAGAGATGTTGATAAATTGAGAAGAATTGAACAACATTATTCAACTCAAATTAATGAATTACCAAATGATTTCATGTCAAGTATTGTCTAGGTATATATTAAGTAAGAATGACTGAAGAAGAAGAAATTATTTTTACTGAAGAAGAACAATCATATAATGACCATTTAAAAAGAATAGGAAACAAGATTAGTGAAAGGATTGGCGATGAGTTTAAAAGAATTAACTTTATTGAAAGTTATTATCCTAATTTTAATGGAGCCGTTGATACCTTCGATTTGTCAGACGCATTTCAAAGGGTTGCTCCAGTATTAAGAGAAAGCGAAATAAGTAGGACCAGGTTAGAAAATACTATAAAAACTTTAAAATTTATTTTATACAGCTTAAGACAAGGACTTAATCAATTTGAGGAAGAGGAGGGTATACATTATGAATTCGGTTTGGCTCAACTTTTGGCACGAAAAGGAAATATACGTCCAGAGCAAATTGCTCCTATTGATTTGAAACACCTACCAGATATTGGTTCTATTGGTGGAAAAAAAAGAAAATCAAAAACTAAAAAACATAAAAAAAAGCATAAAAAAACAAAAAAACACAAAAAACACTAATAAAGTAGTATACACAAATCTTTAGTTTTCTTGATTCGTATATACTTTTGTATTTTTTTCTGAATTTTCTATATTCTATTACCATGTTTTTATTTGGATCAAAAGACTTAGACAAAAATGAAAATAAAAATAATTCCGAGTCCGAAAAAGAAGAGGTAATTCAATACAAACTTGAAATTCCTGAGCACTTTAAGTTACCAGTATCTTTCCTGGAACAATCTAATGAGGTGCGTGATGAAATAATTAACGACCTTGAATTGATTGACACCATTGATGATACATGTGAACCTATTTATAAATCAACCTTTACTCCTGTAACTGAAGCTGGTGAGATAGTTTTGAGAGAGTTTCCCAAACTTTATACATCAGATACCCATTACTTAAAGGATACACAAAATCTTCTTAAAAATTATAACATTGAAACTGAAAAAGATAATGATGAGGTAAATAATGCTATACGAATTTGGAAAGAAGTTAGAGGCGATTTAGGATTCAAAAGCAAATATCATTACATTGAATGGAAACTGTGGGAAAGTTATAATTATTCAGAACCTGTTCTACAATTCATTAGTATGTATAGCTTGGCAGCACCAGTTCTCTCTTTAATAGTGCCTTTCATCATAGTTATAATGCCCTATTTCATTTTAAAAGCAAGAGGGATTGAGGTTACTTATTCTGAATATTGTCAAGTTCTTAAAGTCGTAGCTGCTAACCACGCTGTGTGTAAACTTTTCACCAGTTTTAATGAAGTTTCTGCGGAACAAAAGATTTACCTAATTTTATCAACAGCTTTCTATTTTTTTTCTATTTATCAAAATTTTCTTTCTTGTTTAAGATTTTATAATAACATGAAAAAAATACATTCAGAGCTAATAAGTATACGGAAATACATTCATACAACCATTCACGAAATGGATAACTTTTTGGAATGTTCAAAAGATTTGAAATGTTATGGTCGATTTAATGACTCAATTAAGATGAATAAGGAAAAGCTTTCAACATTTGTTGGAACTTTAGAACACATTAACAGTGAAGAACAAATAAGCTATAAAAACATTGGTCAAATAGGAAAATTAATGAAGCATTTTTATTCATTATATGATAGTGATGAATATAACAGTATGTTTTTATTTTCTTTTGGATTTCATGGGTTTATTGAAAATATGCGTGGTCTTATATTAAACATAAAATCCAAAAAAATTGGCTTTTCTTCATTCAATTCAAAGAAGAAACTAATAATGAAAAAGGCATATTATGGTGCTCATTTGAATACAGATAGGGTAACAAATGATGTTAAGCTTGATAAAAGTATGATTATTACTGGTCCTAACGCTTCAGGAAAAACAACAACTCTAAAAATGACGCTTATAAATATTTTGATTACACAACAATTTGGTTGTGGATTTTACAAATCTGCTAATTTGCGCCCATTCGATCATTTACATTGTTACTTAAATATTCCAGATACCAGCGGTAGAGACAGTTTATTCCAAGCTGAAGCCAGGCGTTGTAAAGAAATATTAGATATTATTCAGTCCAAAAAGAAGGAACGTCACTTTTGTGTATTTGATGAATTGTATTCAGGAACAAACCCAGATGAAGCTGTAATAAGTGCTACCGCATTTATGAAATATATGATTAAGAATAAGAATGTTAAATGTTTATTAACAACTCATTTTGTTTCTGTATGTAAAGAGCTTGATAAGCACGAAGAAATAGAAAATAATAAAATGGCCACTCAAGAAACTAAAGAAGGATTTACTTATACATATTGTTTAAAGCCCGGTATTTCAGAAGTAAAAGGAGGATTAAAAGTATTAAGTGATATGAATTACCCATCTGAAATATTAAATGATAGTAAAAGCAAATAAGTAAAGGTATGATTTTATCTATTCGTTGACAAAATCATAAAATTATATTTTCTATTTGTATTAATGTCACTGGTAGATGTATTTTTCACTCCATCGCTATTTATTACTTTAGCAGTGTGTCTTATTTTAATCAGTTTGCTTGGTTTATATTTTATTCAAAAAATAAACCAGCAAAATCACAAAATTAACACAATGGTTGATCTTGTAGCGACGTTAGGGGAACAAATGAATGTATTAAGGTCGGCATATTTACCAAATAATATTTCAGCCGGAGGAGCTGCTCTTGATACAAGCAATACTCCTATCAGTCAAAACCCTGGTCAGACGCAAATGGGTCTAGCTGATACTCACACAGTAAGTATGATACACGTATCTGATAATGAAGATAACGATGATAGTGAGATTGAATACGATGAAGAAGATGAAGAGGAAAGTGATGATGAGGAAGAGGACAGTGATGATGAGGAAGAGGAAAGTGATGAAGAGGAAGATAGTGATGATGAAGAGGAAGATAATGATGAGGAAGTTAGTGATCAAGAAGTGGAGGATGTAGAGGAATTAGAGTTACCTGAGCTTTCTACTGACGATATAGACGAAACTCTAATTGTAAAAAAAGCAAACATTGAATCAGTAGAAGTAGAAGAAATTCCTGATCTTGAACCTGATGAGGTTATTCAAGAAGATGAGGAGGAGGAAGTTCCTGAAACTGTAGTGAAAAGTTTAGACGTAGTATTAGACTATAAGAAAGCCAGCTTGACTAAATTGCGGGACATTGTTCAGAGTAAGGGTTTAGTGACAGACGCATCAAAGATGAAAAAATCTGATATTTTGAAGGTGCTTGAAGGCCAGTAATAAGTTAACTAAAATACTATTTTCTCCACTATAATATATTACGTAATGTCGTGGGGCACATGTTTTTCTGGGTCAAACAATATTCATTTTAATTTTCCTCCTATTATGAATGATGGACGGAACTATGCGTCCTATCAACCTGAAGCAGTAGTAAACGAACGAATTCAAATTAGAAATAACATTAATACAAATTGGAAATATCGTCAGTTTCTAACACATAATGCGGGAAGTATTATGAATTTTAACACTGAGGAAGCTTGCTACACTTTAGGTTTATCGCCTCATATATCAACAGACGCAACACCCTCATCCAATGTTCCTTTTGTGTATCATTCCACATTTGACACACGTAAACCTGGGTTTGGATACAATGAAAGTGATTTAAAAAATCCTTATTTAACAAGAACCGAGCTTCAGGCACGTATGATTTCTCCTCATGTTTCGTTTCCTGGACCTAAATAATTATTTTGTAAAACGATAACAGGTTTCAACAATTAAAGTATTCTAATTGTTGAAAATTGACACATAGAAACAAAATGTTTTATATATATAGCATCCATGACAATATTAAGTATTGATGTGGGAATAAAAAACCTTGCCTATTGTTTATTGGACGATTGTGTAATTTATAAATGGGGAGTGGTTAGTTTGGTAAACAATGAAAAGCACGTATGTTGTGCTAAGCTAAAAGGGGGTGAGCAATGTAAGAGTGAGGCAAAATTTACTAAAAATGGTGAGATGTTTTGCCTGAAGCATGCTAAGAAGGGTGATTATATTGTTCCTAATCCTGAATTAAAAACATCCAATATTAAAAAAATGGATGTTATAAAATTAAAAGCTCTTGCTGATAAATATAGTATTGAATATGACTTCAAATTAAAAAAGAAAGAACTTACTCGAGAAATATTGGATTTCTTTGAAAACAAATGTTATGAACCCATCGAGGTTACTAACGCATCAGATGTAGATTTAATAACAATTGGACGAGCTTTAAAAAGCTCCTTTGACCAAACATTTCCAGAAGATTGTGAGATTCAACGTGTTATTATTGAAAATCAAATTAGTCCCATAGCTAATCGAATGAAAACACTACAAGGAATGATAACACAATATTTTATTATGAGAAACGGAAGTATTCACATTGAATTTGTATCATCGGTTAATAAACTAAAAAACATACTTTCAAATGATAGTTTATCTCTCGATGAAGATTCTAATGAGGTTATAGAATCATCTTCACCTACATCAAGTATATCTTACAATCAAAGAAAAAAATTAGGTATTGAGAAATGTAGCAAATTAATTAAAGAAAAAAATTATACTGAATGGTATCAGTTCTTTGTAAATAACAAGAAAAAGGATGATTTATCTGATGCTTTCCTTCAGGGAATTTGGTATATACACCAAAATAAGTGTTAATATATATTATTCGTATTACTTAAAATTATAAGTTCTAGTCAACTAATATGGAGCCTGAAACTATAGACATCTCTTTAGGAGCAATTGATGAAGCAATTGAAATACCCAAATCAACTTCTAATTTCGGTGGAGGAATCGAGCTTTTAATGAATGAAAAGGTAAAGGAATCGTCATCCAGTTCAAAACCTGGGGATAATATTGATATTGATGACCTAAATGATCTTGAGAACGATTTAAATAATTTGGCTGAAGATGTTGGATTAGATAATTCTTTTAAAGCCAAGTCCGAACTATTTTCCAGCGATTTGGAAGATGTGGCCCCTTCTGTAACATTTAACGATCCTGAACCAATTAAGATTGGAGTAGACACGGCAAATATTGACGACGACCAAAAAACCTGGGATGGGTTTTCAAAATTTAATGAGATTCCTGTAAACCCTGATGCAGCGTCTACAGAGCCAGCACAACCTAAAATGACCAAAGAAGAGTTACTACGTGAAAAGTTTGCTCTATTAAGAAAATTAGAGGCACTTGAGAAAAAAGGAGTGGAGTTATCAAAAAAATATACAATGGAATCATCATTATTGGAAATGCAGGGTGAATATGAAACAATTATGGACGAAAAAGCAAAGGCAAATTCTATCAAGTTCCAGGCTAATATGATGATGGCATGTATTAATGGAATTGAATTTCTTAATGGTAGATTTGACCCTTTTGATATTAAACTTGATGGTTGGGGTGAGCAAGTAAATGAAAATATATCTGATTATGACGAAATTTTTGGGGAGCTTCATGATAAATATAAATCTAAGGCCACAATGGCTCCCGAGTTAAAACTCCTTTTTCAATTAGGTGGAAGTGCTATGATGGTTCACATGACTAATACATTGTTTAAGTCTTCACTTCCTAATATGGATGATATTATGCGTCAGAATCCTGATTTAATGGCTCAATTCCAAAGCGCTGCTGTGAATTCAATGGGACAAAGTAATCCTGGATTTGCTGGGTTTATGAATGGGATGATGAACCCTGAACCACAACCTGGTCCTCCACCACCTATGGCAACTCAAACACCTGGTCCTCCTCCTGACTACATAAATAATAGTCGTTCCCGACCTGGAAATAATAGCTCAAGCTTTGCTCGTAGTAGTGTTGTAAATGATGGAATAAACATTCGTGAATCTGAACCCGGGCCTCCTAGAAGTTCTCGTCGAGCACCTGATAGTCCTCCTCAGAAGTCATCACGTCCTGAAATGAAGGGGCCTTCCGATATTAGTGATATTTTATCAGGTCTTAAAACCAAAACAATTAATATTCAGGAAGCCGCACCGCCTGCTGGTCCTACAGTAGCAAACGATAGCAGCACAATAAGTATTGCTGATTTGAAGGAATTACAAACTGATGGTGCTTTACCAAAAAAAAGTAAGCGACGCAAAGAAAGTGCCAAAAATACAATTAGTTTAGATATTTAATCCTAAAATTTTAAACTATGATAGCTATCTTAGCTCAGGGGTAGAGCATTAGTCTTGTAAACTAAAGGCCGTGCGTTCGATTCGCACAGGTAGCAAAGGAAGAAATAAAAAAATTCTGGATATATAATAATGCGTAAGGTATTATTATATACTCGGTTTAAGGCGATAATACTTGTTATATTATCTTTTACACTTTTTTATTTAATCTACGAGAATTTTTTTAATCCAAAGATAATCGAAGGAAAAAGAAGACGTAGACGTAGAAGAAAAAAGATAAACTTTAAAAAAATAGGAAGAGATGCTCGGAAAGGTGTCCAAAAGTTAAAAGAGAAAACATCTGGATTTACCAAGGAAGCTGAACAAAAAGCAAGTGAATTAGGTAGAAATGCTGAAAATTTAAATAAAAATGTGGACAAGTCAATTGGTAAAATAGACGAACTACCTAAAAAAATAAATAAATTACCCTCTCAAATTAAAAAAATATTAACTGATGCCATGAACCCTTTGAACAGAGCATTAGACAGTGCTGTAGGAAAAGTATCTAATGCGTTTAAGTTATCTTCTTCAGGTAGGAAACAAAAATTTAATCGCATTTTAAAAGATACATTTTAATCTTTTATCATATAAAATATATATGGCTGATTCTTATTTAACAGCTTTTATAACTTTATTATTTCTTCTAATTTTCCTTGGGTGTCTTCTTTATGCTTGTAGAGGACCTTCATGCCTCATTATTTTCTTGTTGATTCTTCTATTTGTATATTTTCAAAATGATTATGTTTTTAAAGAGGGAACACGAACAATAACCAGGGGTAAACTCAATCGAATCTCGATTCGAAAAAAAAAATTACGTAACACTATACGGGGGTATGGAAATCGACGCCAACGTAGAATATAAATTATAAATTTAATGAATACTGAATTAGGGTAAAAACTTATTATGTCCATATATTAGTATTCATTAAATGAGAAACCTAATTAGTTTAAACTTAGTTTCTTCATATAAATCTAAAAAACCAGTTTCACTTACAACACTATTTGTAGTATTTTTGAATGTCCTTATGATAATTTTACTGGCTTTTTTAATATATAAACGTTATTTCCCTATAAGAGAAGGAATAGCAGGTAAAATTAATGACGCAATCAGAGACATAAGAAATGTTGGAAACAAAGTAAATCAAATACCAGGAAAAATTGATAATGTAGGTAGAGATATTGGTAAAATTCCAACACAGATAAAGAAAGACATCAGAACTCTTGAAAAAGGAACCAAACAAGGAACAAATGCTATAGATAAAGCTGTAAATAAAGGTGTAAAACAAATAAAAAAAGAGGGCGAAAAAATCGTGGATGAAATTGATTATGCTTTAGAGAATTTTGGCAAAACTATAAAATTATGGGTTACCACCAAATTAAAACGGTTTTTTGAAAGTATAGGAAAAGAATTAAATCGTGTTTTTGTGAATCCTATTAATGAATTATTTAAAGGGGTTGGAAAGGTGTTTGAAATTTTGAATCAACTTTTAATGATGATTATAAATAAAATTAGACTTTTACCTGAGTGCGTTCCTTATTATGCTTCAAATGGAATATGGGCTGGAGCCAAGACAGCATTACCCAGGTGGATAATTGATATTATGAACTTTTTTAATAACATGTGGAGGGCATTCTTGAATTTTATAAAACCAGCATTTGCTGTGTTTGGTATTGATATATTTGCCTGGGAATCTTCCATACACCGAAAATGTTATAAATTTGATACCAAATCAAAGACAAGAAAAATGAATTCAACCATGAAAGACAGTGCCAAGAAATTCTCAAAAAATTTCGGAAAACTTGACGTCAAGAAAATTGCTATTTAAATTTCATATTTTTGGTATCCAAAGTTTTCAAAATCATCTTTATATAAATCATAAACTAATTCAACCAGTTCTTCATCATAAAAATATTCATATTGGGGAAATTCAGTTGTTTCAATTGGGTATTCTTTATCACAAATAAATTCTGTTTCATTATTTTTTATTGTTTGGTTATAAGGCCTCTTTTTAGATTGTATTTCGTCTAAAAATTTAATTATTTGTGGAAGAAGGCAAAAAAGGCCCAAATCAGTGTAAACTGTTGTTATTTTTTCGAAAAATTCTTCTAATTTTAAAATTGTTGTATACTCATATTTTTTAAAATTATGAGACTGAGGAGATATATGAATGTGATAAAAAATAGGACTATTCTTCTCTTTAAGATATTTTAACCCATAAATAAAATTTCGGAAAGTAATGGTTTTCATTGGAACTTTTGAATGGAGTATATTGTTTTTTCCACAAATCTTGTTCGTAAACATACTAACAGCTCTCTTATAAGGATTTCTACATAGAACAATGTGTTTATAAGACACAAACTGATTAGGGCTATTTATCTTAGTTGGTAGTGGAAAATCAATATCTAATGTATGATGTAACAACAGCGGTCTCTGTTTTAATTCATCCTCATGTAATGTAAAAAATAATTTTCTAAACAAACTGCATCCACATTTAGCACTCCAACCTATAATGTAATTATATTTATTAGAGTAAGCATATAACATTTATAAATTATATATATTATTATTCAGCATTTTAAACTTCATATTTTTTGTATACCCTTTTTATATAATGAATAAACTTGCGAAAGTTTTTACAGCTGAGTTAATTGGGACTTTTGTATTCCTTGGAGTAATAATACATATTGTTAGTAAAAATGAAGACAATGCTTGGATTAAAATTGGACTTACATTAGCAGTTGCTATTTTGTTTCTTGGAAGCGTTAGCGGAGGGAAGTTTAATCCCGCGGTTTCCTTTATGTTTTTTGTTGCCGAAAAGACTTCTATGTCTCAATTTTTAGTTGAATGTGGTGCTCAGATTGTAGGTGCTTTAGTTGCTCTTTATTTGTATAAAGTTGTCATTCGTTAAATTACACTTACAACAAACACCATAAAAATAACACATGGAACAAATGTCATTTGTAGGTTTAATTTTATTTTTTTTGTTGGAAAAACAACTGAACATATTATTTGTTAACAAATAATATGTTTTTATCTTAGTTTTAAAAAATACGAATTTAAATTTTGTATTTTTCATATCCAAAGTTTTCAAAATCTTCACGATATAATTCATAAACAGTTTCTAATAATTCTTTATTATAGAAATATTTATAATCAGGGATAGGCTCTTTGGAGGGAGACAGACGATATACTTTGTTGAAAACATATTCAGTGCTTGGATGGAGAGGATTAGATGAATTCAATTTGGTAGTTTTTGAAGGTTCTTTTCCCCATTGAAATCCTTCATCTAAAATCTTTTTTACTCTTGGAACAAGTTGAACAAGATTATGATGTGATTTATATGCTTCTATCAAATTAGTTTCAAATTGTTCCAATTTTACGATTTTAATAGTGCCCATTTTATACAAATTATTACTTTGAGGCCAAAAGTGCCAATCAAATTTTTCCAGTCTATTTTCTTGTTTAAGTTTTACTAACGCATCTACAAAACCTTTAAAAGACCTTTCTTTCATAGGAAAATTTTTTAGTTTGTCTTGAAATTGAAGTTTTAATACTTTGCCAGTAAACATACTAACAATTCTCGTATAAGGATTTCTTGTAACTACAATACTAATAGGGTTTCTGATTCCATCTGGAACTTGAGGACCTATTCCTAAGTCAAGTAAATCTTTGCTTATTTCATTTTCATGTAATTTTAAAAATATATAATTCCATGTTGTGCATCCGCATTTGGGAGAATAACCCATACAGTATTCATATTTTGGAGAATAAAAATACCTCATATATAATTATATTATTATTAACTGTTAAACATACTTTATCATCACAAAAAAGAAATATGTTTAATAATTAATATCAATTTTATTAGCGTTTTGATTTCTTTGTTTTCTTTTTATTATATTTCACTCTTTTTTTAGTTTTTTTTAATTTTTTTGATTTCTTCCCAGCGCGTTTTGCCGTTTTTCTGCGATATGTGCGTCCTTTACGTTTTCTTAGTTTACGTGTTTTTCTACGCCTTCTACCTCCTCCATCAATATCACCAAGTTCTCCTTCACCTTCCATACGAGCTTTTCCTGAACCTCTCTCCTCTCCTTCTTCATCAATTTCCTCCTCGTCACGCTTACGTTTTTCTCCTCTATCTCCTGGCTCGGTGATCTCATTTCCTTTTTTAACGTCTTTATTCGTGTCATTTAAAAGGGTATCTAAATCGTGTAATTCATGAACGTGTATATCGCCTTGACTTGAAGCGTTCACCATAACCTCAATGCCTAATTTTAATCTCTCGGCAACTGCTTTAAGTTTCATCATGATTTCTTTATCTTCTGCTAATTCATGATCATTATTGATAGATTCAATAATACGATCAATCTTTGGAATTTCCTTGGCAAGTGATTTTCCTTCACGCATATATGTTGTTACGTAAACATTATGACCTTTAATGAAATTTTTAATACGAGATTTCATGTTTGTAACATAGTCCGTTCCCTTTCCAAAATATTTGGAATCGTTTGCTTGACCTTCATTAACATCTTTGATGATTTCTTCCAAGAAAAATTGAATATATTCATTATCGTCCAACATTCCATTAATATTTGACATAATTTCTTTGGAACGAGCAGTGTCGATAATTGATCTATACATTTCTCGTATTTCAGCATCACTATCCATTTCAGAATTATATTCAACTGCCGAAACACCCAATCTTTCATTATTGAATAACAATAATAGTTGTCTTATCATTCTATTAATTTGCTCTTTATTAGGTCCGTCGTCTGAAAGTAGAGCTTTGAAAAAGCGATGTTCTTCATCTTTTGTCATAGTAGGAAGATCAATAGGGGGGTCGAAATTATTAACAGCAAATTGAAGCATATACAGGTAAAGAATTTTCTCAAGGGCCCGCTGTTGTTGCTCGGGGGTTTTTTCTTTATAAACCATTGCTACAATTTGTTCTACCTGAGGTCCATTTACTGTTTGTTGGTATATAGTGCTAACATTAGATGCGCCTTGAATCGATTTCTCGTATATGTTATTAATAACTTCTTGAAGAGTTTTAATGGAAGCATCCATTTGTTCTCTCGTTGGGGTGTTTTCTTTGGCTTTTACGAGAAGAGCCTTGGCATTATCTACTGTCATTATTTCTTTAATTTTGTCCTTGATTGAGTTGAAATCCATATATATTACTACAACATATTATTTGCTATCCTAAAGAATATGTTACAAATTAAATAGTTCGTCTTGTTTTATGTCTTATTTTCTTTTTTTGTATTCGAGTCTTTTTATTTGGTCTCCTTGAACGAGCATGTTTTGTGTAACGATGTTTATAAGGCTTCTTGTATGTTTTCTTACGTATCGCTCCTCCTTTTGCTTCTTGGACAGGCACAGCTTCTGCCATGGGAGGTGCCGAAGCTTGTATTTCCATTGGTGATTGAACACTTGAAGTATCAAGTTCTCCTGGTTCATATTGAAGTCCAAATATGTCAGCCCATGCAGAACGCATTCTGTCATAATTATGAGAACAACTTAATCTAAATTTTTGTCCACTGGTTAATGATGTTCCCGGGTATAAATCCAAATCAACTACAATGTAATATGTGTTTTTTGTATCCACATTCATAGAATTTTGGAGATAAGTAGTAACATATGGTTTCACCTTTCCTCCCATTTGAAGACTTAAACGACGAGAACGTGTTTCTTCACCTTGTAAATTGGAAGAATATATTTTATACATATCATTTAACATTGAACGAATAGGATTACTTTCATTTTTGGATATATATTCAGCAGTATAAATTGGGTCTTGTCTAAGTGCTGTAAATTCATTATTTTGATCAAAACCATAAACGGAAAGAAAAAGCATATAAACAATAAAAGATGGAAGGGATGTTTTAGTAATGGGAAATTTGTATTTTCTTTTGTCAACCTGTCTTCCAGAGACACCTTTTTTGTAAATAGATTCATAATGACCTTGAGAACCATTCATATGGTAAAATAGAAAACCAATCTGGGTTGATTTATTAATTGTTAAAGATGAGAGAGTAGGATGAATTGAATAGAGTTTCATTATTTCAACTTCGTTCACTGGTTTTTCATAATTAACATAGTTATCGGTTATTATTGTAGCAATAGAATCATCTTCTGATAACTTACGCACAGTGCCATACATAACCTCGTTATCTTCTTTGAACTCAACACGTGAATTTAAAAATACTCTTTTTCTACTTGTATCGTATTTGGCAATCATGATTATTTTTGTATTGAAAATATTCTCAAAGCATTGGATTGTTAATTCGTCTCCCCAATAATGTTTGTCATAAGGAACAACAGTTATTTCTTCTTCGGATGATTCAATTACATCAACATTATTTTCATTAGACGGTTTGGACATTCTATCGATAATCATTTCGTCGTCCATAAAATCTGAATTATCGTCGTTCAACATAAATTTATTAACCATAATGGTTTCCTTTTCCGAGTCTAAAAGTGGTTGTTGTTCATCTTGTTTTTTAACCAGTGTTGGTAAGTCCGGGTCTACAGTGCTTCTGTATAAATCAAATAATTCTCTGCCTTCACCTCTTAAATAGTCACTAACAGCACGTCTTACTGAATGAGAAGTGTATTTCCCATCGACTTTATATTCATCTCTACCTTTAAAAGTTGAATCGCTCTCTCCACCATTTAAAATTTGAGACATTGCTGTAAACATACAATCACCTTTCCCATCGTTTTCTTCAATATCCCAGGAGTCTAAGTTTCTTTTTACACCTTCTTGATTAGGAGAATCACCTTTAAGCGAAATATCATAAGTGTCATTTTCTTTTTTTAAAACATCGAAAATTCTAAGAATACAAGCCTTAGTGAAAAAACCACGTGCTGCTTCCTGAATAAGGTATCTTTCAAATTGTTCTGATAAAACCTCTCCTGGAAGTGGTCTTTTTTTGGCAAAGTCCATAATAAGATATAAAATATCATTTGGTAATTGTGATGCTTTGGTTAACACTTTACCTTCGGATTTTTCTTCTTGTTGTTCTTGTTCTTCCTCTTCCTTCTTTTCAGTTTCTTTTTCTATTTCTTGTTTTTCTTTCTCATTATCTGATAATTCTGTGTCTTCTTCATCAAGTGTAGGAAATGCTAAGGGGTCCGGCTCTTTAACATCAATTTCAGAGTCATCTGACAAATCATCGGGTATAGGCTCGGGTTCAGGTTCCGGCTCAGGTTCAGGGTCAACAGTAATATCTGGTGAAGGGGTAATCATTTCGTCATTTCCCGGCACTGGGTCATTTTCAACAATAGTCGGTTGAGTATCAGGAACTGGGTCAACTATTTCCAAATCCTCCGAAACAGTTTCAGCTGGTTGGGGTCTTACTGCCTCTTCATCTTGAGGTTGTCCATTTTCGTCAAGATTAATAGTTGGAACTGCTTCAGGATTTGTTTCTTTTAATTCAACTAATTCAAATATATTTGGTATAGAATACTTTTTAATTTCCATATCCTCACCAATTTTTATGCTTGGTTGATGAGCTATGTTAGATGTTGAATTTTCAATTGCCTTTTTTATTTTGGATGATGCCAGAAGCGCATCACCTTTCATAGCCTCCTCTGGAATTGTTCTTCTTTCTCTCCTTGCCTCGTTTCCAAAATTGTGAATATAACCTTTTGGATATGCTACTCCAAATGGAAGGAATCTGACTTGATTTTGATAATGAGGACGAGTGTCAATTTCCCAGTCTCCTTGAACCCAATCGTAAGCATTTACAACATAACTTTCACCCTGAATGTAAAATTGAGTTCCTTCTTTGAATAATGTATCTAACGTTACCTTCACATTGTGGTCTGTTACTCCACCGGCTCGTGCTTCTTCAAAAGTATAAATTGGCTGCATGGATTGAGATAAAGTTCTTTTTAATAAACTATTAAATTCGTTGCGGCGGAAAAATTGGGTGTAGACTTCGTCTTTTGGAGAATTTTCGGGTATTTTATTAACAATCGATTGATTAAGTTTTACTAATGGGTCAAAACATACGTGCTTACTTGATTCTCCTGGGATTGTCATATACGGTTTGTAGTAGAGCATACGGTGATTACGGATTTTTGTATTGATTAATATAGTAAGGGTATTTGGTTTATAAATTTGTTTGGGAGCCTGTGGTATAATTTCTGGAATGGTCTCACCTGTTGTTGCATCAATTTCTTTGGTTTCAGGATCTTTTGTTGGTTCTGGTAAAACATCTTCCTTTGATTCTTCTACTGGTCCGTCTTCTTTTGATTCGTCTACTGGTTCATCTTCTTGTTGAGATGATGTCTCAGATAAATCTTGAAGAGACGAGTCATCGTCAACTGGTTGTTGATCTGACCCCAAGTCTTTGTCGTAGTCGTAAGAAAAATGATCAGGAGGAAGCTCAATTAGTTCAGCTTCACACTCTTCTTTTCTCTCGGGTGTTAAATTATTTTTTAATGTATTATTTTCAGTAGACATACTTATAATACATTAAGAATAAGTTTTTAACTTAACATTTCGGATTATTTATACTCTGATTGAGTTATTGATTCAGGATCAAAATCCATAAAAGCTTTCCTTTGACCTTGTAATAATTTTTGTTGTTTGGCTTTTTTCAAAGTTTCTTCGGCTTTCTTAAGTTCTTCGTCAGAAATTACACCATCTCCATTTAAATCGATCATTTTATCCAAAACACGATATTTTTGAGGCACTACGCAATATTGACTGTCTTCGTTAAATAAATGTTCAGATAAAACAACAAATACGGCAGTGATAACCAAAGCAGTATAAATATCACGTGTAGCCATCCAGGCCATAGAAAATACCAAAATCTGTTTGGTAACATTCAATTTGAAGTATTGTTCAGCAGATTTACTAAATTCTATTGCGACAAACTTAGAGCCCACATTTAACATTATCATACAAAGTCCAGCAAAGTATTTACTTTGGTTTAAATAAGCAACATGATGATTCAAAAAACCCCAAAATCCCGGTTCTGGAGCTCCACCAACTGGTGGAGGCACAGGAACGCCTGGTGGACCAGGAGGTGGAGGTGGGGGAGGAGGGGGAGCAGTTGTTTTTGATTTGGGCATACTTATACTACAGTTAGAAAATATGTTGTAGAGTTATGTTTCAATTATCAATTTCAGATTCATTAGGACTCAAAGATTCGAATTCATTAAGTCTATTTACAATGTGTTTTCTAATATTGGAATTTGATTTAACTTGAATTTCATTACGTAGTTCACTATCATAATCCAGGTCTTCTCCCGGAGACTTATTTATTGATTCAATGTAAAGTTCAGTGATTTTATTATAGTAATTTCCGGCCAAATGGATATGGGGCACAGAAATAAGTGTAGCCAGGTAATCACGAATACTATCTTGAACAGGAGAAGAATGGGTAGGAAAAAAATTCGTGTCAAATATATTTTTTCCATCAACACGTAATTTATCTGGAAGATTTTTCACAACACGTTTGTATCTTTGAGGTAAATCTTCGAATTTTAAATCGTTAATTACTTGTCCATCATCATGGAATAAGGGAGGGTTCAACCCTGTTAAGTAATCGAATAGTATATCAATATCGTCAGCTACATCTTGTAAAAGTTCGTAAGTATAAGGGTCTGTTTCATACATTTCAGCGTTTTGTTCTTCATTATTAGAACGAATATTTTCAATAAGAGTGCTTGTTTCTGAAGCCGACTCAGATTCATCACTACCTACCCCTGTTGGGAAAGGTCCTGGTCTAATTTCTTCCGTTCTTCTGAAGGGAATCGGAGCTAAAGAATTATCTTCAGAATTTGATTCAGATGGACTTCTTCTTCTTTCCGTTCCACCTCTTTTTTTTTTATTACTGTTTTTTTTAAGTGATTTTTTACGAACATTCCTTCTTTTTTTGTAAGCTTTTTTGGTTGTGCTTTGTTTTCTATTTCGTTTTATGGTTTTCTTTTTTGTGGTGTTTCTTTTTTTAAGCTTTTTTGTTGTCATTATGTAAATCTATATAATATATTTACATAATTACTGAGTTAAGAGAATTGAAATTTAACATTTCTTATTGTTTTTATATTTAATTTTGGTATTTCATCATTTTCATTAATAAGAACACTAGAGGGGGTGCTAATCATTTCGCCATCTCTCGGAAGAACCTCAGAGTCCTTTTTTAACTTTTTCGAAAGTTTTTCATCCAATCGTTCGGTAATTCCGCTGTCAATTTTGACTTTATCTTCCATGATTTTACAATTGTATAAATCATAAACGCCGTTTTTCTGTTGGAGATCAAACAAGAAAATAGCCAAGAAAATAACAACTAATGCTGCCAAATATTTATTTACAAGAGCAAGTGAGAGAACTAATACAAGAATAATGATACGACCAGACATGGTATGTTGGACACATTTTGCGTAATTTTTACACGCGACAAAGTCCGAAATATTATACATACTGACTAAAATTAAAAAAACAGCAAATAATGAAAACACCTTCAAAAACTTCATACTTCTTATACTATCTTGATAAAATATAATGATATAAAGTTTCATTTGATATTAAAATATTAATATTATGCGTATACCAGACTGCACCCTTGTAACAGCTCTTTTTGATCTTTCAAAATTTAATACAAGTGTAAGGAGTCCCGAAAAAGCATTAAAAGGGATTGATGCTATACTAAAGTTACCAGTGTATTTAATTATATTTGCCAATGAAGAAATGATGGTAAAAATTAAAGAGCGAAGGATAGAGTATAGCTATGAATCCATGACAACTTTTGTCACTTTGGCATATGAAGAACTGTGGTCAGCACAGTTTACTGAAATAGTAAGAACAAATCGTTCTAAATACTGGCCAACCCAAGATGAAAGAACTTGTCCTGAGTCCCATTTACTTTGTGCTAATAAATTTGATTTTGTTTTGAAAGGAATGGAAATGAATCCTTTTCAAACATCAACGTTTGGTTGGATAGATTCCAATTTACATGTGGATGAAAATACAAATAAAATTTGTTTCCGGTATAATACTTCACGTATACCTCGTGTTTTGGAACAAATCAATAAGAAAAAGTTTCAAATACAGGTAATGGGTGTTGTAGACAAAAAATACAAAGAAAGAGAGCATAAGCGAGAATATTACGAAGTATATAGATGGTTAGTAAGCGGATGTTTTTTCACCTGTGGGTTTGATGTTGGAAAAAAAATTCTTACTCGTCTAAAAGAAATCGTAACTAATACAACAAATTTGGGGTATGGACACGGCGAAGAAATGTTTTATTTGGAGGTGTTAGATGAATTTTATGATGATATTGAAAGGTCTTACGGTGATTATGGACAAATTCTTAATAATTTCATACACATTTCCAATAATTTTTATTATGTATACAGCTTCATACTGTTACCAATGATTGATCATGGATATCATAAAGAAGCATATGATTGTGCTTCAAAAATGATTTATTCAGTTGAAAATCATCTTCTGGATGAAGATATGGATTATGGACTCTATATTAGCACATTACGATGTCAACATATGGCAGCTTCTCATTTACAAAATGAAGGGTTATGTAATTCAATAGTAAAAAAAATGGAACACACGGCATCTATTAATAAATCTTTTGAAGGAGCATTAGGAGGTTATATTGTGTAATAAGCTATATAGTGATATCTGCTAAATTATTATCTTAATTTTTATTAAGAGATATGTCTTTAGCAATGAGCGCTGCTCCTTTTGATGATGAAAATTATACATTAAATAATAAAGAACAACCAATAAAAACTAATGGACATAATAAAACGCAAAAACGTCGTCAGCAGCCAAGTAATACTGTTGATACTGCTAAAATGAGCAATCTACTTCAAACTCTTCACAATAGCACCGAGGATAATGAAGAAACAGAAAATGAAATGGGTGATTTTAATCCACCGGCAGCTCCCGAATCCTCTGGTGTAGAAAGAACAACAGATGTAAAGGAAAGTCCAGTTTCTAAATATCTTAGGGAAGGGCCTGAAAATCGAACAGGTGGTCACACTAATCAAGCTGTAGAATACCATGATCAAAATTTAGATGTGAATGGATATCTTGATAATTATGGTAGCCAGGCAAGTAATGAAGAATATTACAAACAATTTGTTCCTAATTATCCCCATCGCACACCTCCTAATGCCGATTCAATTAACAAACCTTATTATGATTCTTATCAAACAATTCAGCAACCACAAGGCCCCGATAATACTGTGCTCATGGAAAAATTAAATTACATGATTCATTTATTGGAAGAACAGCAAGATGAACGTTTAGGATCAGTAACAGAAGAAGTAATTCTATATTCATTTTTAGGAATATTTGTAATATTTTTGGCCGATTCCTTTACAAGAATTGGAAAGTATAAGAGGTAAAATAATTGTATTTTATGTTCCCAAAATAAGAACCTTAGATGGAGAAAATGTTGAATGAACATAATTATGAAAAAAGTAAGCTGTAGGAGAAATAGAAATTGGATTTTGATTTTGTTTTATTTTGTCGCAGAGTTCTATATTGTGCGACAAAGACTCTATAAGAAGATAAGGATATGTAGGAAAAAATTTAAGGGTTGAATAAATAAATCCTGTGTAAAATAATCCTGGATCAAATTTTTTTGATTTAACACTTGCTATGCAGGCGATAACATTCTTAGTTTTTTCAGAAATTACATTTGTTTCTTTAAAAACATAACAAGCAACTATTTCATTATGATTTGTGGTGTCAACAATGTAATCAATGTAATATGTTTCACTTTTTATTAAGTCCATTATATTTGATAAATCAGGTGAAACAGTAATTTCGAATATCTCTCCTGATTGTTTCATAAATTCTGTTAAATGACGCATGCTTTGGGATGAGCAACGCACTTGTTTATATATTACCGGTAATTCTTTTACATCACCTATTAGACCTAAATCTCTTATCTCAAATAAATAAGTAGAATAAACACATAAAGGAACAATACCAGTTAGCTTTCCTTCTCTCTTGAATAAATTTACATGAATATCTGGATTCATTCTTCTTTGATGATAATAATGTGTTTGAATTTGTTGAGGAGCTATTCCTTTGTTTCGATGATGTTTATGAACGCACAAATAGTCAACATAATAACTATACATTTTTAATGACGATGATGCTGATTTTTTTATTTGAATTTGAACAGGTCGAGTAGTCATAATAGCAACAATCTGTTTTCGCGGAATAATATTATTATTTCGATGGTTTTGAAGAAGCTGAGTTTTATAATAGTATGAAATAAAACTTGGATGTTTATGATTCGTAAAATATGGTTCTGTATTTTTAATTGTAGGAAGGAAATTGTTTTGTTTGTTTCTCATATAATGACTTCCAATGAAGGAAACAAATTGTTGAAACAAATGTGAATTTTGAACTTTATCAAAAGAATACATTTTTATGTCGGACAAATTTGTAAATTTATTTTTTACAGGTAATTCGTTTTCTACAATTCCTTTGGGATAAATATAATAGTGGAAATCATAAAGATGAAACACGGGCGCATAAAACCAAAATCCATAGGATAATTTCAAGTATACATACAATACTAAAATTAAGACAATAATAGACGGTAAAATAAATGTGACAATTGTAGAATAATTAAATTGAATCATAAATTATGATATAATTATATTGATTTTTTTGAATCTAAACTGAAAATTCATGATAAAAATATATAACTAATTATCATGAATATGAAAGGAATATGTGAAACCTGTTTGAAGGACCCAACAAGTCATTCTTTTTCAAAATTGTGTGAAAAGGATAAAGTAAGTATTTTTTACACAAAACCAAGTGAGGCCAAAAAATATAACGACAGAGATGGTATACTTAAACACATGGATAATATGTTAACCAAACACGTTTCTTACAAATGGGCATGGATTTTTGACGCTGAAGGATTCGAACAAAAACATTTAATGGAACTTACACTGACAAAATCGATAATTCAGCTAATTAATGAAAAATATTCTTCAAATCTGGAATACATTCATATTAAAAATAGTAATTCACTAATAAAACAATTATTTAATTTACTTAGTCCTATTTTAGGAGGTGTTTCCTTTGTTGGTAAAATAAAATTTGATTAATTATGCCACCTCAACACGAAGATCAACAGAGTTTTCGGCATATTCGAATAGCACAGCATCAGTAGTGGCATCACGAACATAAAAAAACTTTCCAACAAGTTCCACAGGATCTCCTAAAACAAGAGTCCAATTTTCAGTAGCTGAAAGAAAAAAGTAACCACCTACAGCATTAGAAGTTACAATACTTGTTACATCCACTAAACGAGCATCAGGGTGACCCCAATAAAATGTATAGCGTCCAGACATTATACATAAAGTACATATTTTTATTTTGAATTTAACTCAAAATAAAATACTAAACCTGCCAATAGATATTAGCTTTATGAAGTTGTGGAATCATCTTCGATAATCAGTTTTTTTTTTAACTTTCTGGGTTTTTTGGATGGACCCTTGATAGTCTCTTCAGGCCCTCTAATCTCGACTGTTTCATCTACATCTATAATCTGGGCATCATGTTCTTTTCGCATAATTGTTTCATCGCTCTCTTCAACTTCATCTAACATAACTTTATTTGTATTAATGATTCTAATTTTCTTATATACAACAAATCTATTTAAGAATGAAATCTTCTTTTCATATTCGTTCATGTTTACAGCATCTTTATACTGATCATACTCTTTACGTTTTGAATTAGAAGCATTTTCTAACTCCGTAAATAGACTACTAAATAAACCTGAACCATCAGGGAGTCCCATTTCTTTGGCATCATCCTTACTTACAAGTTGAAGTCCGTAATCTTCCATAATTCTATTGAAGTAATCATAATTTACTAAAAACTCAGGTGTTAACTTATTAATGGATTCCTGAAACACGTCAATAGTATATCCAAGACAAGATGAATCATCTTCAAATGAATTCAATGAATATCTTTTTCTAATTTCCCACAATTTTACTTTATCTTCATAAATACTGACTCCATCTTCAATATTTTTGTTTTTTAACATATTAAAAACCGTTTTACCATCATATGCCGTAGCAATAAAGTAACCGCCAAGTTTTGTAACCTCAGCTACATTTTTCACAAAACCTTGAAGTGTATCTATATCTTTGAAGAAATAGTGTAAAGCAAATTGACAAGAAGTAACATTAAATCCACTTGAAGCTCTTCCGTATTGTTTGACAATTCCTTTTCCAAGACGTTTCTCATCTCTACCTCCTTCACCAAATACCGCTTTTATAAGATGAACACCCTTATCGGTTCTCATTGCGCTACCATTGCGAATATTTAGTGATGTGTCGCCAGTTACAAATAAAGAATCAGGCACATATTTATGTGTTTTTTTGAAATTTAAATAGCGAGCACAAGCTCCATCTACACGATTATCAATATTATCAGGTGAATCGTCTATTCCCAAAACAAATGATAATTTGGCATTTGACCATTTTGAGAGGTCTCCTGCTTTTCCACAAGCAACATCAATTAGAATATCTCCTTTGGTTGATACAGATTTGATTAAGATTGATTTAATATAGTTGTGGAATGAGCGCAGACATGTCATTCTTTTTGAATTAACAATTCGATTATAATAAACGTCTTCATCTACCTCAATCGGGTCTATATTTTGACCTGAAGAAATCATATTTTCTGTAATGGGGTTGTGAATAGAGCGCCAGTTACTTTCGGCTACATGGAAAGCATTACCGTAATTCATAGAAATTCCTTGTCTAAGTTCTGTTGTTTTGTCGTTCCTCACACGAATTGGAACCCATCGCCAATGTTTTGTGTTATTCATTTCATATCGAAACTCTACTATTGTATTGTCTTCAAATACGATTCCATCTTCAGCAAACATACGAAGAACACCAGTATCATCCTTTTTCAACATAATATTACATATTCCAGCTTCAGGGTCATACGGATTTGATGGAACAAATAATACTGGTTTATATTCGGAAGAATCATCTTTGTCCTCGTAGCTTGGAAGATTATCCTCATAAATATCTTGACACGGATTTATATATCCGTGTTTCTTTTGACTATATCCACATCTAAGTTCTATTGTTTTATACTGATCTAAATCTGAAGTTGATTTTCCAGGTTGGAATATGGGAGTAATTATATCATCTCCATTTGATTTTTTAGTTCGAACTAAGAAATCTATTGTATTAAACTGAGGAGGTTTCCATTTAAATGAATAGTCCCAAGTTGTCTTAGTTAATGGACCAGCTTTTCCAATTTTATCACTTCCAACACCAAAATACGCATGGGTAAAGATAAGCCCGTCTGTTTCATATTCAAAAAGACCATTATGTTCCTTTTCCAAGATGTGTTTACATCCAGCGAATATAGACAACCCATCGGTTGATTCACTGTTTAATGTTTCAGGGTAAAATATCTTTGCGCGGAATGTCATTGGGCTACTTTCATCTTTTACAACCGAAATAGGTTTTAATAGGGTAATCATATTTTTAACTACTTTGTATCTGTAAAGCGTCTTTTCATCATCAACATCCAAATCTAACATAAATTTTTCTTGTCTTACATCGGTTCCATTCATGAAGTAAGCATCAAATACAGCATATAAATTAATAAACTGACGGTTTTTGTTGTGTAAAATTAATTCTCCATCAAATAAGGAGTTAAAGCATACTTCATTTTCTGTTATTGCTCCTGTAAATATAACTGACATATTTGTATCAATAAGATAAATACGGCCTTTAGTATCAATAAACATTAATCGCCTTTCTCCATCTGCCTTATCGGTTACTACAAAATCTTTTCTAATATTTGGAACATTCATAATCTCACTTTCTTGAATAATATTTTCCATTTGAAGAGTGTATGAGGAAGGACCTATAAAATTTTTAGGGTAAAGATATTTCTTTGGAACATAACCTTTACCATGTATTAAGGACATGTAAGCTTGGGCAGTTTCATTTTGTTCGACTACAGACACAGGATAATTTGTTCCTTGGAGTCCCATTAATACATTTTTAATGGCTTTCCTCACACTTGCGAGAATATCAGAAGGTGTGCCGAAATCAGTTCCTGGACCAATACGAGAATTATCTACCTCAATTTCAAATTCATATACTTCTGGATTGTTGAACACACCAGCCTCATCGGTAGTATACATTTTTTTCATGTCATACCCTTGTTTTGGAGAACTTTTTACAATACTCATATCAATATTTACCGGCAAATCAGGATGTGTAAATGAAACGCGATTAATATATCGAAACGTTTTTTTCATTTGAAGCCAATTTTGAATAGCTCCTCGTATCATAATATTGGAGGCCGAATAATCTTCTTCTTTTCTATATGAAACACGAAAATTGAAGTCCTGAAAATTAACATCTCGAATTTTTTCATTATTTTCATATACAGGTGTTTTTTTTACAAACTTGACAGAGGACATGTATTGTTCGTTGTTTAATAATTTTGAAATATCATTTGTTTTACAGTATTCTTGAATAGCCCTAAACCCTGTTAATTCTGTGCGAATATTTGAATCTTTAAATTTTCCACTTTTGTCTAACAATTCATATGCTATACGCATTAGATAATATCCTTCTTCATATCTGGATGTAAATCCAAGTGATTTTAGCTTTCCAACAACATTGTCGTAGTCAACTTTCGTATAAGGTTTTATTCCTTTTGTTCCAAATTTCACTTCAAGTTCATGGTTAGTTGTTACACTTTTCACAAATGGTTCTGCTTTATAGTATGTAGAAACTAATCTTTCAAACAAAACAGGATTTGGAATGTCTTGTTCCCGGTTACGCTTGTTTCCTGTGTTTGTTTTATTTTTTCCTTTGGTTGTCATATTTAATATAATAATACTTGATATTTTTATATTATTAGTTCATTTTTTACTTTTATTCGGTAGGAATCACACACATATTATTTTCACAATCTCGTTATACAATGTCTGTTTTTTAGCTTTTTCTGGAATTGGTATTTCAAGCTTTTTACATAATTCAATTAATTCATTAAGTTTATAAGAAGTCATAGCTTTCAAAGGCTTGCTAATATTATCCACATGATGTTTGGTATTTCGAATATGAGAAATATCACACGAATCAACATATCCATATTTTTGGGGATACTTTTGTTTTGCTATCATACTTATCTTAGAACTACCAATATCATCTTCGTTAATATTAATTTCAAAAAAGCATTTTTCAAATAAGTAAACACAAGATATATTTTCGAGAATACATAGTGCCTGTAAAGTTTTCATATCAATATTTCGTTCATTCAACAAAAAATTTTCAATATGAGTAATTGGACCGCATTTATGTTCTTTTAATAGTGTTTTGTTTTGACGAAATTTTTCAATATATTGAATTTTTATTTTTTTCTCAACAACTACATTTCGTTGAACAAGACTATTATATTGTTCAATCCCATTTTTTAAAATGTAAAATGACCAAAAAAGAGTATCGTGTTCTTCAGGAATAAACATTAATGATTGAACTACCTCTTCGTCTTTTTCTATTTGAGTTTTTTCTGAAGTCTTTGGTTCGGAAGAATATACACCGGAGATACTTGATAAATTTTCAATAACAGTCTTTTGTTTTTTTAAAAATGATGTATCTACGTAACCGTTTCTTGAAATATTGTTCATAAGAGATTCATTCAACATATATTTGTCTAACAGATGAATGTTGAATTTTGGTAATTGATGATTTTCCATATTTGTTAAGAGTTGTTATTTGTTTAAGCCGTTAAGAAAAATATATATTCTTTATGTCTTCTTTTTGTTTTTCGTCTTGATTTAAAGCCCTTTCTTGAGTCTGAACGTATTGAATATATTGATTAAGTTCGTCGATAACATTGTCGGTGAGATCAGATAGATTAACATGGACCCCGTAACGATTTTCGTTAATTATAACATCACTATGTTTATTTAAAATTCTAAGCACCTCAATTTGATTAAACTTATTCATTTTTTCAATACTATTTCTTATAGTAACAATATCCATTATACTTCCTATATTACGTTTGTTTTATATTGTTTATTTTTTCAATCCAATAATTTAATTGTTCCCCCTTTTTTCTTTCTATCATTTTTTTCTTTTTCAATAACTAATTCGCCTATAATCGATATTTGTTTATCATTCAATTCAAAACGTTGACCAAGAACCCTGACAAGAAACGTATCTCCCTCAGAAATTGAATTAAAATTTGACATAGCATTATGATGGTCTCTTGCTACAAAACAAATAATAGGGCTTGGTGATTCATCAGAACTATCAGCTCGTATTCCTGCTTTGGTAATATTACGAGCCACGCAATTAATCAACATACCTTCAACTGGGGAGCAAACTTCGCATTCGATTATAACATCAAATTTAATTTTTTCACTTGTAATGACACCACTTGAATAAGATATAATTTTAGTTGAATCTAATTTAACAAATCCCTCTACGATACATTTACCTTCGATTGTAGATTTGATTGATTTTTCCAAAACACTTTTGAGTTGTTTACCAACATGTTTCATGTCTAACATAATACTCTTGGTAATCAAACATTTACTGTATATTCCTTCAAGTTTGCCATCCTTCTTTTTACCAGTTTTCTTCTGCTTTTGGTTTTCCATATCTTTAATTGTGTATATACAATTATTTTATTTTTATTTTCATTTTTCATTTTAATTATAAATTGTACATCTGTGCTGTATCTCCATTTACAAACCATATTTTTTCAGGTTTAACATCATTAAAATATCTTAGTAGTATTTCTTGAATACAGCATACACCAATATCAGTTAAAGGTTTAATACTATCTTTGGTGAATATTTCAGCCTCAACAAGTTTGTTTAAAATGATAAGATTTTTGGATTTTGTGGTTTGTTGGCAGGTTGTGCCGTGTGATCTTTTGTTGTCAGAGTCTTTCAATTTAAAAACTTGGTCTGCTATTAGTCCCAGATATTTATTAAACCTTGTAGTATTGACAGTATATTTTTCTGTTATTGCTCTTGTCAAGTCTCTTTCATCTTCAGGTTCTGCGTCTTTCCATTCTTTTGTTCGTTTATTAAAAATAAGAATATGTCTTTTTTTACCATCGTATAAAATAATAGCTGTTAAATATTTTTCCATAATAATGAATGTATCAAAATACATTTTTATTTTGTATTCAGTACTATCTTGGTCGTTTGTTTCCAGATTTGTTACATAATTGAGAAGTTGAATTTTTTTTTCGTATGGAAGTGTTTCTATTGCGTGTTGTAGAACGTAAATTAATAGTTTATTTGGATCTATTTTTAATATTTGATGTATTTTTTGAAGAGCAATACCCATATGCTTGTAATAATCTTTTTCGTTTCTTGGTATGGTTAGCCCATTTAAATATTCCAAAGTAATAGTATAGTCTTCCTCTATTTCTTTCACAACGCGTTTCCCCAAATCAATCTTTTCAGGAATGTCATCAGTTTTTGATGTTTGAACTTTTAAAGAAACTTCATTTTCTTCTTCGTTTACGAATTCTACTGGAATTTTGTTGTTTGGCTTGGATGAAATTAATTTAATCTCCGAAGGTTTATAATCTACAGGAACAGACCTATCAAAAACAGAAGCATTTCTATTTGTAAGCTCAAGTGGTTGAAATAAGTAATATTCTCCAATGTTGATAAGTCTCCCTTGACGGTTATACTTATCAGTAATAACTTCTGTTACATCACTTATCAAATGCGTTAGAGCTGAATATATTTCAACGTGAGGATATGCTTTTGGGTAGTTAAGTTTGGCCATAAGATCTGATTTTTTATAAAAAAATTCTTCTTTCATTAAATTTTTAATTTTTTGTATAATTTTCTCAGAATTCATCGTAATAAACCCTTCGCTGTAAGTTGAATGATTTATATCAGCATCTACAATAGATTTTTCAGGAACACATTTAACCGCACAGTTCTTCATATAATCACACATAGCACTGTAAGGCATATCTCCAACGCGGAAAGAATTTAATACACGACCATCTGACAACTTTTGTTTAATTTTTACATTCATTTGTTCTTGTGTAAAATTGTTTTGTTGCGTATTTAATAAACAATCTATTGCTGATTCTTTAAGGATTCTTGTTACCTCACCAATTTGACGTGCCTTATATTCAGCCAGACGATATATATACAAATCCGCAGCTTCAGATTCTTTATCCTTTAAGATTGTTCCGTGTAAGAAAATTTCCACGTTTCTCTCTTCAAAAGGAAGTTTCTGATGACTAAAACTTCTAACGGCTCTTCCTATAATCTGTTCAATGCGGCTCATAGTATACCATGGTTCAAGAATATGAACTTGACGAATATTTTTAAGATCTATTCCTTCTGAAGCAGCTTTTGATATCAAAACAACTTTTACCTGTTTGCCATTAAAATTGTTGTCATTTGTTAGCAATTTAATTTCTTCGGTATTATTTGGGGAAATTCTTGAGTCACCACTTATTAAAGCATATTTGGCTTGAACAAACCCTGTTTCTTGGTTTTCATTTTTAGGCTCCAATGTTAAAGAATCAATAGGTTCGGTTTGAGGAGTTTCAAATAACGGAGAACCATTCGCACGTGTAAATCCAAGTTCTTCTAACGCAAGAGCCATAGGGATTAAACCTGAATCAAGCCATTGCGAATATATCAAAATTATACCATCAGAGTCTAAAATAGAATCTGATATGGCCTTAATTTTTGTGCTATATTTTCCAATTTCTTCAGGCGAAAAGATTCTTCCAAATTTAGTTGTTGATTTGTAAGAAAATTTTCCCTTTGTTGGAGGATTCATACTGTCAATATAATTCATTACTCTATTTAATCCTTTTTTACCAGTCAATGATGATGTATCCAAATAAAACCCATCTTGTTCTTCATCTGATTCTTCACCTCCTTTTTGAAGTTCATCATATTCCTCACTTGGGATTGAAACCTCGCTTGATGGTCTATTTGTTATATCAACGTTAATTTCTGGTTCAGTTTCAACATTGACCAGAATTTCAGGCTTAGGGGCAAATTTATCTTCATCTATTTCTTCAATTTCCTCGCTACTATCTGTTTTGATAGTTACACATTCTTCCTTTTTTTTATTAAATCTGCTACCGTTTGGACATCTTTTACGTTTTGGAGATAATTGTGTTTGATCTTGAAACTCTTCTTTTAATTCAAAATTTATTTCTTCTTCATCAAACCCCGATGGCAAACTATTATCTTCCTCATCATCAGTTTCTAATTTTTCTTCAATCTCAGGTTTATCCTTTCGGATATCATCTATTCGTTGAGCGAATTCTACAACTCCTTCCAATGGATAGGTCATAATTAAAGACTCCAAAGGATATTGAAGAAGAGTATAGTTAAAACTATCTAATTTTTCAAAAATTACTTCTGCTCTCTCTCCTTGTTGTCCCTGTTGCTGACTTGCGAGCTGTTTTTGAATTTTATTTAACATTATTTTGTAAACATAGGATTGATACATGGATATATCTGATAAGTAAATGGTTTTTTTCAAAGATTGGATTCTCTCATTGGAAGGAATATATTTACCATTCATTTGATAGGAAGGGTATGTTTGCTTTAAAAAACTATGAACCGGACTAAAAATATCAGGATACACACGAAATGGAAATGTATAAGGATTTTCACCTCTTACATAAGAAACATATCCTGTTGTTTTTCGACGAAGCAAATCTTCGCCATTTTTTTTAAAATTTCCTTTATTATCAAAAATTTCTTTTATGTCAACCCTTGCTCGTTTATCATTCATGTTCATCAAATTCAATAACCATATAATTTCCCTAACACTATTATACATTGGTGTTGCTGAAAGTAGTAATAGACGAATATTTTCTACATGTTTTACCATTTTCATTAATTGATCAGCAATCTTTTTATTAGCATTGTCTTGTGTTGTTCTTATATTATGAACCTCATCAATTACAATCAATCTATTTGAAAATTCATTCTTTAAATTACGAATAACTTGAGCTTCTGTTATGTTAGGGTTTTCAATCCCCGAAGCTTTGTTGATAAAATTAGAAAATCCTTCATATCCTCGAAACAAATATGATTTATCAATTAAAGTTTTAATTTGAGAAATGATTTTTTCTTTTGGAATATCTTTAACGTTAGTAGGGTTTATTTCCCTAATAAATTTATCTCCTATACAACCATCCATCTTCCACAAACCATTGACCTGGGTTAATTTTCTTTCATCAAATAGTTGTAATTTGAAGTTCTCTTGGACGTTCGGAGAAGCCACAATAATAATCCTTTTAGTTATGCCAACATCTTTTAAGTAAGTTCGCATTTCTTCAGTAACTCCAATTGCGCTACAGGTTTTGCCAGTTCCAAGCTGGTGAAATAACAATAAACTATTGTATGGTGTTTGAAATGACAAATAATTTTTGATAAACATTTGATGAGGTGCTAATTCAAAAGGAATATTGCTTAGCTCTTCAGCCCTTGTCTTAATATCATGTAATTCTCCGTCATACTGATAGTCATTAAATTCTTTTCGAGAAGCGATTTTTATATTGAAATTAGGGTCATTTAAATCTGGGTATAGACTTAAATTCTCATCGGGATTTTCTTCCAAGTAATCCCTCTCTAATAGTTCTTTTTTCAAAAGTAGTTTATTACATTTTTTAGAATATAGTTTGGTTTCGTCGTTACAATCTTCTTCTTTGAATTTCAATGTTAATGTATTATCCATGTGTTTGTTATATATTATAAATATAATCTATATTCTTGTAACATGTTATAAATATAATCTACAATCTTCTTTTTTTCTAAATTATATGGTCGAATACAACTAATACATTCGTCATAAGTCTTCCATTCCAATTTAGAAACCTCGCTTTTTTGAAAGTTTTCCATATCTTTTTCATCAATAGGTGGATTCATGTAAGCCAAAAAATATTTATGTTTGTATGATCGATAGTTTGACCCTATATAAATTTCTTCAAACGGCATAATATTTTCAACTATTTGTATTGAGTCTTGTGAATAGCCTGTTTCCTCTTCAAACTCTCTGAGAGCACATTCTATATCTTTTTCTTGTGCGTTTCTTCTTCCTTTTGGAAATTCCCATTCTGTTTCTTTCCAGTTAGTGTTACTGGTATTTAATAAATCTAATAATGTGTATGTTTTTTCATTAATTGTTACTCCTTTTGAAATTATATCAAATTTTTTTGCTGATATTGTTTCCTCATTTCTAAACTGTGAACCTCCAGTTCCTCCCCACATGTGTTTCCATAACTTTTCAAAAGAATCAGTTTTAAGTCGATCTTTTTCGGTTTCTGACATTTCATTAATTGTATGTTGAAGTTGTTCAATATTATAAGGTGAATACTTTCCTCTTATAAAATCAATGTAGCCAAAAGTATCTTTCCGACGAATCATTAAAAAAATTATTTTTTCTTCCCGATACGTAAATAATATAATTCCATAACTTGTTATAGGTAATTTACAATGATGAAATGAATGACCTGTTTTACCACAGTTATTACATACATTAGTTGGTTTGTTCATTAAAATACTACTATATGTTCACTCTGTTATGTTTTTATATTTCTTTTACTATAATGGGATTAGATCCAGCGGTTTGGGGGCCTCATTACTGGTTTTTTTTACATACTATTGCTCTGAATTATCCCAAATATCCAAATAGTGTTACTAAAAAGAAATATTATGATTTAATTCAGAACTTTCATCTTTTTATCCCAGTCGATAAGCACGCAAGTGATTTCAGTAAATTGGTTACAAAATATCCTATAACACCTTATCTGGACGACAGAGATTCTTTTGTTCGTTGGGTTCATTTCATCCATAACAAGATAAATGAAGCATTAGAAAAGCCTAAAATATCAATGAGCAAATTTTACATAGATTATTATGATGCATTTAAAAGTAAAGAAGAAGTCTTCAGTGAATATTATAAACTCAGGGGTAAACTTTTTTATCTTTTTATTATTACTATTTTGCTTGGTATAGTGTATTATTTTTATGATAAATAAATTAGTTAACTATCGGTTATGTTATTAAAATATTTGTATATTATAGTATGAAACTAAAGAATAAATCTACAAGAAGAAAGGTAAAACATCATAAAAATAAAAGTAGGAAAGGTGGGAACGTCATAGGTAGCGGTGGATTTGGATGCGTATTTAGGCCGGCATTAAAATGTAGTAAAAAAAAACAAAGAAAAACAAATATGGTATCAAAACTCATGACACGAAAACATGCTAAAAAAGAGTATTCTACAATCAAAGAAATCAAAAAGAAGCTTAAAACTATTCCTCAGTATAGTGATTACTTTTTAGTTTACAATGTTTCTACTTGTAATCCTTCCCAATTAACGAAAAGTGATCTATCAAATTTTGATGAAAAATGTAAGGCTATGAAAAAATATGATGATATAACATCGGAAAACGTAAATGAAAATTTGTCTAAGTTAATGTTACTTAATTTACCAGATGGTGGAATCAGTTTAACCGCTTACTACAATAACATGAAGAGTAAGGCTGATTTTATATTTATTAATGAACAATTACAGAATCTTCTTTTAAAAGGAGTTATACCAATGAACAAGATGGGTGTTTATCATGGAGACATTAAAGAAGGTAACATATTATTTAATCTTAATAGTCAAAAGATTGGTCTTATTGACTGGGGGCTTTCCTTTTACACAAAATCTCAGCGTCCACGAATACCAAAGTTGCTGAAAAATAAACCTCTTCAATACAACCTTCCTTTTTCGATTATATTATTTAATAAAACCTTTGAAAGTATGTTTATCAAATTCGCTAAAACTCATTACTCATCAGATGAACTTCATGAGTTTATGAATCAATATATTGAGTTATGGATAACAGAAAGAGGTAAAGGACACATGGATGTGATTGAAGATATATGGGAAATAGTTTCTAATGAAAAAGATGTTGATGTAACAAAAACCTTTATTGTTCCATTCTTATGTGAAATAGTAACAAAATATAAAAAATCAGGTAAATTTGATAAAAATGCCTATTTTCGTGAAATATTTTTGCCAAATCTTGATGTTTGGGGTATGTTGATGTCATATTCAGTTGTTCTGGAAAATAATTCATTTAACTATGGAAGAAGATTGGCAGATTTATATTATAAATTTTTATATTCAACTCCAACTACAATTATAGATACAACTGAATTAATTAATGAACTCAATAATATTTGATTTTTATGTAGTTTAAGTAAAATTACATAAAAAATAATAATTGACTTCAACATGTATATAATTATAAATCATCGTCCAGACAGATTAGGCTCCAATTTAACCTGGTATTTCATGCAGGTAATATATGCTCATTATAAACAATGGTTTATTCATTATCATAACGATTCCCCTTTTTCCAATAGTATTTTTGTAAAAGCTCTTGTTATGTTTATTGACAAATATAATTTTGAATTGGGAGAGAAATTGAATAATCATGACCACCAATATACAGAGTATATGATTGAAGATAGCCAACAGGATTGGCCTGGAAACAACATGAAGGTTTGTAAAGAAATAAAAACAGATTTAATTACATATTTTCAAAATCATATTTTTAGTGAATACCAAGAGATTCTATCAAAACTTATTGTTCAAAATGCTACCATTTATTCATGTTTGGCAAAAATTCCATTCAATCAAATTATTGCTGTTCATCTTCGCTTGGATGATGTAGTAGAAAGAAAACATTATAATGGAATATATTCAACTGAATACTATCGAAACCGTTTGGAAAGTGGAAATATTTCTATAGATTTGGAGGATGAAAGATTTTTTTTTCAAAAAAGAGGTATTGATATACCTGGATGGAATCGAAATTACAATCCTTACGATTGTCAAGCTCCTATACCAGACCAACTAATTCAGAAATATATTAAAAATGCCCAAAAAAAATATCCAACTCATGATGTTGTTTTAGTAACATCACCTATAAGCACAACCGAATTACCTTATCCAATTATACAAAGTGCGGATGCAGATACTGATATTTTAATTCTTTCAAAAGCTGATGTTGTTATTTGTTCAAAAAGTCTTTTTTGTTTTTCTTCGTTATATCTTAGCAAAGCAACTGAAATTTATTTACCTATGTGGGGTCATATAGCTGGAACAGGTTTAACAAGTAAATATGATGATAGAAAAAATATAACATATATTTATTAATTTATGAAATTTCTCAAGTAAATATAATAGCATATGAGATTTGAATTAGTTATTATTTTAGTAACGGCATTTTTTATATATAATACTTATCATGATCATAAATATACCAAAATGTTGTATGCTGGAAAAAAATATTATACCATGTTTTTTTACGGAGCATTAGGGTTAGGTATATATTTAATGATGAAACGAAACCCATCAGACTGTAAAAATATGCTTCATCATGCCAACAATGTTGTAAAATATATGCCCATTAGTAAACAGAATCTTGATATGATAAACCCTATACTTGATTTTACCTCAGGTCATCAAAATGACCAACATGGAACGCAGACTGGTCGATTTATGAATTCATTTATGAATGCTAACCACATGGGTGAACAAAGAATTTTGAATTCTGGAAAAAAAGGAACAAAGAGGTCTGTCAGTGAAACCAAAAAGAAGTTTGTAGCTTCACAGCAAGATTGGAAATGTAAAGATTGTCAATGTAAATTGTCTGCGTGGTATGAGGTAGATCATGTTCAAAGATTAGAACACGGAGGAAGCAATGAGGTTGGAAATTTAGTTGCTTTATGTCGAGAGTGTCATGGAAAAAAAACAGCCATGGAAAACATGTAATTACATACCAATAATAAGCAGTGTTTTCATTTTATTATTGTTATATATTAAGAATCATGAATCAAAATACAGATAATCCTAATCTTCCAAAGGATCAAGCAACATTACTTTGGATATCACCACAAGGGTGGGTTGTGATTGGTATTATAGCAGCTATGGTTTTTTTATACAGAGTTAACCCTTTTATGAAATTTACAACAAGTATTGTCAAGGCACAGCGTTATTTATATTTGGCATTATTCTTTTTATTTTTAGTTTTATCAGGTATTTTGTATTATTATGATCCATTTGGATTTATGATTCCTTATTGGGGAATTGTTACACCAATTATTATATTTTTTGGTTTATTTTTGTTTTCAGTAGTTCTTTGGTATACTGTTGAATTTACTGATAGTGACGTATATCAATCCAGAGAATCACTAAAACCGAGGCCAATAATAAGTTTTTTTACAAAAATGGCAATTGTTCTTGGAACTATTGGAATGGTATCTGCTTTGATTTATTGGATTGTAGTAAATGCTAACAAAATGACTGGTGCTCCAGGATACATAGCATCACTAATTGTTAATATTTTACTTGTCATAGCTGTTTTAGGATTTGTATGGAATGTGCTTAGCAAAAGTTCAATTTTGAGAAGCTCACCATATACAAGATTGATTGTAAACGCGATTTTATATATACCTTGTATTTTTGTGAATATTTTAGATGTCTTAGTAAAAGCCTATTACAATGAAAAACAAGCAACAAAACGCAGTGATATTGTTGGTATGTTATTAATTCTCATTATTTTTACCTTGTATTTTATAGTGCCTTACGGTATTGCTTGGGTTTATCGTCAACTTCAAGGAGGTAAATTATTATTAAATGAACCAGTAGCAATTAGTTACAAAACTCCTCTTTCTGGATATTTAAAATTAAATGATATACCCCGAGATGCCGAATATATTCCCTATAATTATAGTTATGCTTTATCTTTATGGACATACATTTATGGAACTGGAAATATAAACAGTAGTTTTACAGAATACACACCTATTATGGACTATGGAGGAAAGCCAACTATTTTATACAAAGCTGATAGTAATTCTTTAATGATAAAAGTCAAACTTGGAAATGACCCTCCAAGTAATTTGGCAGATAACCTTGAACAAGATGAAGAAGGGAATATTATAATTTATGAATCTAATGACATGAAATTACAGAAATGGAATAACTTTATTATTAATTATCAAGAGGGTGTAATGGATATTTTTTATAATGGTGATTTAGTAAAATCAGTAGGAAATATTGTTCCATATATGGAGTTTGATTTATTAAGCGTTGGAAACGCGCAAGGTGTTAATGGAGAAGTATGTAACGTGATGTATTATAAAAACGCACTTGATATAGATCAAATTAAATACTTATACAGCTCAGTTAAGAATAATACCCCCCCAGTTATTCCCTTTTCTGATACAAATACAAGTTTGCTGAAGTAATTGCCTGTTAGAAATAAAAGAATTATATAAAAAAATATTTTTATATAATATAATGGAGTGGACAACTATACTTTATATACTTATCGTGTTGGTTTTATTATATATTATTTATTCGTATGTGACCAGAGAAATAAGCATGTTAAACAAAAATGTAACAACTGGTAATACAATGGTTACAATTACACCTGCTGAAGCCGATTCTAACATGGACTCTGGTAATTTCACATATTCAGTTTGGTTCTATATTGAGGACTGGAATTATCGTTATGGAGAAATTAAGGAAGTCATCGCTCGTTCTGGTTCGGTTCCTACAAGCACCGGACAGGAAGGAATGACAAGTATTGGAACAGAAATGGATGATATTTCTGCCAAACAACCTTGTCCCTTTATGATGTTTGCTCCTAAGGAGAATAATCTTATTATTGCTGTTACTTGTTATACTAAAGAAGGAACTACTGATGTCGGTGTTGTCCATTATATGGAGGTTGCCAATATTCCTATTCAAAGATGGACTAATGTATTCTTTAGTGTTTATGGACGCACATTAGATGTATACATAGATGGAAAACTCGTTAGAACAGGAATTTTACCCGGAACTGCTAAGGTTACTCCTAATGCTAACTTATATTTAACTCCAAATGGTGGTTTCAAGGGATGGACAAGTAAACTTCAATATTGGAACTCAGCATCAAATCCTCAAGACGCATGGGATGTTTACAGTGCTGGATATGGAGGAGGATTATTAGATAATCTTCTTGGCAAATACAGGGTCAAGGTAGCCCTTCTTACTGATAATAAGGAAACAGCCACATTAACTATTTAAATGAAACATATATTTTTAATAATTTGTTAATGACATAATGCTATTATTACGTCATTAATTTATTCGCAGTATATATATAATATGGATCTATTTAGCAACGACAACAATCAGTTTTCTATTGAAAACGTCAAAATGGGAACAAAAGAATTTTTAGAATCCAATAGCATGATCGCTCGTTTATCCTTTATATTATTATTACTATTAGGATTTATTGTATTATTGCGTATTGGTGTTAATCTTCTAACATGGTATTATTCTCCTGGAAAGAACGTTCATTTTATTGATGGTATGCAGGCAGCTAATCAACAGCGAAGATTTATTCAAGACCCAAGTGTTGATGGTTCTAAAACTATTGTTCGTTCTAATAATGAAGACCAAGGTATTGAATTTACATGGTCAGTATGGGTATTTATTGAAGACATAGCTGCTGGAGCTGGTAAGTATAGACATGTTTTCCATAAAGGAGATAGTCCGGTTAAAGCTGGTGAAGATGGTATTATTTATCCTAACAATGGTCCAGGATTATACCTTGCTCCTAATACTAATAACATGTATGTCATAATGAGCACTTATAATGATTATAAAGAAGAAGTAATGGTTCCTGGCATTCCTCTTCAAAAATGGGTTAATATTATCATTCGCGTTAAAAACAAAACTATGGATATTTATGTTAATGGAGTGATAACTCAAAGTATATTGTTAAACGGTGTTCCAAAACAAAATTTCGGAGATGTTTGGATGTGTTCAAATGGTGGGTTTGATGGATATGTTTCCAATTTATGGTATTATGCTGAGGCTATTGGTGTTTCCAAAATAGCCGAGATTAACCGTAAAGGACCTAATCGTAAAATGCTTGGACAATCAGGCATGGAAGATAAAAAGAGAGATTTCTTATCGCTTCGTTGGTATTTTTATGGAAATAGAGATATGTATAACCCATAAGTGGTTTAAAATTTATAAATATAATGTTTCATTTGTTATGAAATATTATATAAATATATAGTAACGATGGCATGTTTTAATCCTTCAGGACAACCACCAAATCCTCCACGGGTATGGTCTCGCGTCCAAAATCAGTGTTCAACAGACAATTCCTCTAATCCCAACCCAATCGTATTTTTTCCTTTGACAGGGCAAAACTTACCAGTAGAAAGAATTGGCGAAGAAATAAGAATGATCGAAAAGGGAAATGTTCTTCAATATAAGAAAAATAGTAGTAATCTAACAAAACAACAACGTTATTCTAAAGTTGTTACAGGAAAATGGGCAAATCGAAATTCTACATTAGCAACCCAAGGTCTTCAGTTTACAGATCCAAATACTCGTAAATTAAAACGAGTTAATTACAGAACTATTTTTGCTGATGATGGAACAGAAGCTAATTTACCTGTTACATGTCCCGAACCAACTGTTATTCCTATACCATCTACTTTACCACCAAGAATGGGAACGAGGCCTGCGCCTCCAACTCCAACCCCTCCCACAGCTAATCCAGAAGTGGGACCCAATACAGAAAATGACCCTAATTATCCTACATTATGTCCCCAATATGTTGATCCGGCGGATTATGTTGTTGAACCGCCTCCAATAAAACTCGCTCCTGCTGTTCCTGGTAAAGAAATTAATAAATGGCCCGCCATGGTATTACCAGAAATACAACCCTCTTTACCTCAACCTAAACGCGAAGTTATTCCAGAAGGAGGAAATTTCGTTTGTGGGCCAGATGATATTTGTCCAACCCCAGAATCAAATAATAGGGTTTTTTATAAATCCGATAATTGTAATTTAACCACTGATTCAAATGTTCCGGGTCCAATACAAGAATTATGTTATAATTCCCGAAAGTTGGCTACCTTTTATCCAAGGGTTCGACGTGTTATGACTGCTTCCGGAAATAAATTTCCTACCGGTTATAAATTTACTTAATCATTTTTTGTTTGATTGTCCCGATAATTTAAAGTTTCATTTATATTAGAGGCGTAATCAGAAGACGAAGTTTGAAACGCACATGGAAATATACTATGTATACATGCTTGAATAGAAGCACAAAAAAAGTTCCAACTCAAACAGCATGAAAAACGACAATGTTCTTCGTAAGTCATTCCAACTTCTCTCGGGTGTTTACAAAATATTCTATGGAAACACGACATTTATAATAGTTCTATAAAGTATACTACTATATTTTATGGAACCAATACATTCTCAACAAGGTTCAGGAAAGAGTTCATTACGAAAAAGATTTATTATGTTTTTAGTAGGTTGTATTGGTGTAAGAACAGCTCTTGTATTTTTAGCTTATTATACAAAAACTGATTATTTACCTTATTTGGGTTATTTGGCTCTTTTACCAGCCATAGGATTTGCTTACATTTATATAACGGGTTCGAGAGAAACAGGCCAGGAAGTAGGAGGAGAAAAGATATGGTGGAATTGTTTAAGACCTCTTCATTCAATATTGTATTTTTTATTTGCCTATAATGCCATACATAAGAACAAAGAAGCATGGAAATTTTTAGCACTTGACGTTTCTATTGGGTTAGCTGCATTTTTAGGACATCACTATTCTAACAATAGTTTCAATAAATTGTTTTATTGAATTAAGCACGTAAAGAAGGATTTACACACACGTCATGGGTAGGAAAAATATCTCCAGACATGCATTTATCTGCTTCACCAACTTTACTACAGCTTCTGTACCCAGAATAATTTCCAATATAACACCACCCACTCTTATTATTTCCAGGTTTTGCTCGCGGAGCATTACTAAACTGGTCATTAGGTTCAACATCTTCTAATTTTTGTCTGTCCTTTTCTGTTTTTTTGTTGGGTTTTTCGATGGATTTTTTGAGAGGGTCTTTGGCAATTAATTTATCAATGTCATCATCCAAATCTTTTTCAATATCAGTTGCTTTGGTTAGAGGAGTTTCTCCGTTTTTCGTTTTTTTTCCTCCATGAACAGTTGAGTCAGGGTCGTTATCGTAAACATCTTCTTCTTCATCTTCTGAATACTCGCCTTCATTCAACTCTTCTTCAACAAATTCTGCCGTCTTTTTTACACCCTTTGCCGTTGTAGTTCCTAATTCTCTACTTTCAGCAACGGAACCTCCTCCCGCCATTCCCATTACTTTTGTTATAAAACTAAGAATACTTTCCCAAATTGGTAAAATTATATTTCCTGTCGCATCAGTTATATTTCCTAAATAGCCAAAAATATTAAACCCAGCATAATGTGCGACCAAAATAGTAACTATAAGAAATGCTGCTATATAAATAAAAATGAGCATATTATCACGAGGGGGCTCTACAAACGCGTCATTGGGACCACTTTGGAATAATTGTGGATTAGGATTTACGTTATTAGAAAATGATTGGGATTCCATTATAATAAAAAGACATATATTAAATTTTTATGATATATGTATTCTTGATTACTAATCAGAGCCTGGGAGTAAATTTATCGCCAAATTCATTCATTTTATCTAATTTTTCAATCGTCTTCTCAAGATTACTTTGTTTTACATTTGTAAAAAGATAATCAGTTGGGGGTCTTTTTTCTTTAGCCTTAATTTGTTTATAAATATCATTAATTTTATTGTTCACTATTTTAATTTTTTCTTTGGTATCTTTTGACACAATTTCTGAATTTAATGATACATTTTCAACCAAGAGAGAAATAGCCAAATAGGTTAAAAATCTTCGTTTGCGAAAAGTGCCATTACTATATTTTAATGAATACAAATTTAACATTGATTGAATTATTTTTGTTATACGCTTGTCAACACGCGTCTTAGATTCTGATATAAATACACCCCAAATCACCCAGTCAACAGCTTTTTGGAATTTTTCTTCAACATCTACAATTCCTCTTCTCTCACACCTACATTCCTGTTTTTTTGATTTACAAGACTTTTGATATGACATTAACCATTCGGTCCAGAAACAAGCCATCATTAAGTTTTTTCCTCTATTGCTTACACTATATGCCAACTCATTGATGGCAATATATAATTCTTTAGGGTCTTCTTTTTTAAAATGTTGACCAGCAAAACTGACATCTGGTGCTTTCAATTTACTACTAATATTATCTATTTGAAAATATGATTCGTCTATTTTCACTTCATCGTATGGATGACGGGTTGAGGAATCGCACAATACACAAACAATTTCACAAAATAATTGTCTTACTTTTACATTATTTCTCATCGATAATTCATTTCCAGCATAACCATTTCGAGCTATTTCTCGAAAACTATTCACTCTATGTTCAATATATACGCACAGAGATGGACAGCCTTGCTGCACATGCTTACTGTAAAATAATATTATAATGTCCCATATTTCAATAAAATATCCAGAACATACCATTTCTGCGCACCAAAAACAGGCAGGTTCTAGCGACGATTCTTTAAGACTCTTTAGAAATTCTTTTTTTACATCTGATTTTTTAAACTCTGAAAAGGTTAAGCTTGAAAAATCTTTTTGCTCTCTAACATCAGCTATTTCATATTCATTTTCCATTAATTAGAATGAAGACAAAAATAATATGAATATAACATATACAATGAGCAAAAAAATCAAAATGAATTCGAAAATATTCTCTACGTGTGGAATTGTTTTGTTATCAGTTTCTCTCGCCCTATTGCTGGTTGTTGTTTGGAACAAACTTACAGGACATATGTCTACTGGTGTAGTTAATTTGGAAGGATTTGAACAAATAGACAAGGTAACTATTAAAGAAGGTCCTTTAGTTTATGACGACTTTTATGTTAATATTTATGACGAACTTGTGTTTAATCAGCAAAAAAACGAGTATGAAATAGGGGAAATAATGAAAATCACTAAACCTACTCAACAAAGCAAAATATTAGACGTTGGCAGCGGAACTGGTCATCATGTTGGTTTAATGGCTTCACAAAAATTACAAGCAGAGGGATTAGATATTTCAAAATTTATGGTTAATAAGGCAAAACAAAATTATCCTGATGAAAAATTTATTGAGGGTGATGCTTTGAATGGAAATCTTTTTAGACCTTCAACGTTTACTCATATTACTTGTTTGTATTTTGGAATTTATTACTTTAGAGACAAACTTCAATTTTTTAAAAACTGTATGAAATGGCTTATGCCGGGAGGTTATTTAGTGGTTCATATTGTTGATAGAGAGATGTTTGACCCAATTTTACCCCCTGCTAATCCATTGATTATTGTTTCTCCTCAAAAATACGCATCCCAAAGAATTACCAGTTCTAAGATTAAATTTAACAATATGGAATATGTTGCCAATTTCGATTTAAAACCAGAAAGTGATAAAGCTGTATTTAGCGAAAAATTTAAAAATAATCAAGACAATAAAGTCCGCAAAAATAAACATACATTTACAATGGAATCGGATAAGAAAATTGTAGAAATGGCTAAAAAAGCGGGTTTTTATCTTGAGGGAAAGATTGATTTATTGCGTGTAGGGTATGAATATCAATATTTATATATATTTGTAAAACCTAATTAAAATAGAACTGATTATATATGATTGATATGAAAAATAATTTACCAACTGAAGTGTTAGTTAATATATTGGAATTTGACGGACGTTTTAAATATGAAAACAAAGGTTTTCGTGGAATAATTGCCAAAAATGATCCAAGATATATAATCGTAGAAAATCTTACCTCTTATATGAGTTGTGAATTGAGGGATTCAGTTCATCCTTATACTAATAAAGACAGATGGATGGTTGTTATTGCTCTATCCAGAAATAAAACAAAAATACCAGATCAGAACATAGTAAAACCAACTATTGGTTTGACAATTTTTTCTAATTGGCGATACCCTGGAGAATGGTCACATGTATGGTATAATTATGAAAATGATTTTGTAAGGTGCTCTGATTTACCAATTACAACCTATGATGAGTGTCACGTAACACAACCAGGAAGAAAAAATAAATATGTATATTAATTAAAAATATTAGCATTTTCTATTTTTATTTAAACATTATACATGGTAATATATAACATAAATGAGTTATTATATATTACCAAGAATTGAATCAGGTGTTATTGTAAAACCTTCACTTTTCAGTAGTAAAGACAAACTTAAACCATATATTTCACAAAGTTTAATTACATATATGAATGAAAGTCATTTAATCTTAGAACAACAACTTGGATTAGACATAAATAAAGGTATTTCGATTAAAATGTTAAATCAAGTTATACATACGTATGATTTTTTATTCAGTGTGGTTTCTGGAACAAAATCATCTATTAGTCAGATACAAGTAGAAAACGCTATATTTTTTGATATTATTGAAATTTATAATACATTAAAAATTTACGATGAACTACCTGATAGCCCCATTAATATTTTATTATTTGGAAAATCTTCTTCATCTGTTTTAGAAGCATTAAATAGACAAAGAATTAATTGGAAAGATTACAGTTTGGTATTCGAAAAACTTCAAAGCTCAAATAATTTGTTAAGTTATCTAACACCTAAAATTGAAAACCCTCTTTGGGACCTGAATATTCCTGAAAGCATGAAAGCTTCGTGTCACATTCTATATTTTGAGGCAACTAATGAAAAAGAATATTTGGAGTTAAACAGGTATATATTGTATTTAATAAGATGTATTTTAAGTATAAATAATTATCAAGTGATATCAGGTGTTTCAATTATAAAAATTGAGAATATTACTTACAAGCCTATTGTTGATTTAATATATTTAATCAGCGGTATGTATGAAAAATCTTATATAATGAAACCTAACACATCTAATGTAATTACTAACGAACGATATATAATTTGTAAGCATTATAATGGAATTAAAAAGAGTATATGTGATTCGTTAATTTCTATTTATAACGAATTAGAAAAGACAAGAGATGACATTATAATAGAATCTCTACTTGGAAATAAAATATTTTCATATTTCGCAAACAAACTTGAAGAATCGAACATTATTATAGGTCAACAAAAACTCGATGCTTATGCTCAGATAATAAATTTGTTAAAAAGCAAAAATAAAATGGGAAAAATTGATATGTTACAAAAACACAATATTCAAAAATGTATGTATTGGTGTGATAAATATAAGATACCATTTAATAAAATGGGAGAACTAACTCAAACATGTGTTTTTATTTCAGAAAATCCTCATTCTGAGGAAAGTATTGAAAATTCAACTGATGAATTATTTTATTTATATATGGAAAAACATTATAGTAGTCAATCAGAAAACGATGATTACTTTGAAAATGAAAATAATAGTGATTTATTAGAAATTAGTAAAATAAACGACTATCTTATGAGAACTACCAAGGTTTAAATAGATTTTATTTTTTTCTCCTGTTATTTTTCTTACGTTTTTTAGTTGTTTTCCGTTTTCTTCCCTTTCTTTTTCTTTTTTTGTTGGTTTTTCTTTTACCTCCTCTTTGTCTACGGATCGGCGAAGGGGGGTTTTCAAATATTTCGTCTTGATCAAATGAAAGATCTGTAATTGATGTATCATTGGCAATATCAGAAAACCGTGTCGAATCTAAATTTGAATCATCAAGATTGAGACTAACATCAGGTATATTTTGATTCAAATCATAAGAAGAATCACTTAGTTCATAAAAGGCGTCATCTGTAATTGGTATTTCCAGTTCGGGTTTATCAAGAGCGTCTTCATATGAATCTTTCTCTATATTTTTATGTTTATCAAATTTACCACCTTTGATTTTTTTAGCATTACCCCCCTTTTTACAACCTTTGAACGGAGCACACGATGCTCGCATTGTAAATCCTTTAATTTTTTTGGTTAAACAATGTTTTTTAGAAAATCGTCGAGGAAATTTAAAAGTTTTTTTATCAGATTTTCGAACACATTCTTTTGTTTTTGGTCCTACTTTACAACAATCTTTCATGTATTCTTATATAAACATGAGATTAAACAAATAAATAAAAGAATAATAGAAAAATATTATTCTTTTAATATAAATTTCATGTTTGATTATATCGCCCCATTTTTTCGAGGTTTATTTTTGGGAGGGTCTGTTGTAGTAATTAGTTTTTGTCTTGACAGAACAGTTTCCAAGCAATCTTATGTAAATATGGATATTGAAGACATTCATTTGTATCACCAAGGTGTTAAAGCCAACATAATTAATCTTTGTGTCATGTCTCCAGTTATGTACAGCATCCTTGTAAATCATATTGTTTTTGAACCAGGTCTAAGTATTTATGGTTTAAACGCACTTCATACAATTTGTCTTGTGTTTTTCCACAATCTGTTTTATTATTTGGTTCACAAGAGTTTTCATCTTTCAAGAAGATTACAAGATATTCATAATTTTCACCATAAATTTGATAGACTAATGTTGCCCAGCGTTGGTAATGCTGTTAGTAAGAGAGAATTTTTAATAGCTTACATATCTCCTTTTTACATAGGAGCTGCGGTTGTTCCTTGTAGTGAAACAAGTTTACTTTGTAGTGTAGCAATAATAGCTGGTTTAAATATGTGTATACATTGTAAAGAAATAGAAGACGCTCATTGGTGTAAAATGCTTGTTTCTCCAAAAAAGCATATTACTCATCATATTGTAAGAAAAAAACACTATTCAGCACCATTAATTGATTTTGATGAAATACTTGAAATAGAAGAAAAAAAGGAATAATTATAGTTTGAGAAACTTTTCTAACTTATAGGTTAAAAACGTTACTGAGGCAAATAGAATTCCTCCCCAAACAGTGTCTAAGGCAACTGTATTATAGGTCCATTTAGTAAGAATTGCCTTGTTAGTAAATTCATAAATACCATAAATAACTAATCCTAATAAAAACGCATCCTTGACTGATGCTCTTTTACTAATGATAAAATAATTAAGACCAAAAACTATGAATACATAAGCTAATATAGTTGCTGTCATATCTAATTTTAAGTTAGAACCCTGAACAGCCTTAATTTGTCTTCCAAAATAACCTTTGACCGAGTTAAGGTAGAAACTATCAATAACCACAACCAAAATTGCCGCGATTAGTGAAACAACTGGTTTATTCATTATATATATGCTTGATATTTTATAACGCAAGTATTTTTTTTACCATTGTATATATATAATGACATCTATTGGTTATCACAATCCTATAAGCAGTGGCTGTGGAACTACGCCTGGTTTTAATATGATATTAGGTTTAGGAGGTAAACCTGTTCGTGGTGGAGGAATCAAAGGATTTATTGCCAAAGAAGTTCAAGATACCTATAATGAAAGCAATTATGCTACTACAAGGTTTACATTAAGAGAATCTTGGAACACTGATTACATTAGCGGAAAAGACGCCGATAAAAGAATTATTACTCCTTTCCGTGCTGTAAATAACGCTGGTGATATTTTATCCCGTAAATATTATTCTTGTGGAGGTTCTACTCAAACCTTCCAAAGTCGTCCTGGAATGAATGGTTTACGAGGAAGGTTTGGTGCTATTACAAGTAATTGCGATGATAGTGGAATCCCTCCTGCAGCTTGTAACGGAAAGTATGTTTATGATTCCTCTGACTATGTTCGTTTTTTGAAGCAGCAAGCAGTTAATAGAAACTATAATGATTATTCGAATGGTGGAAACGAAAATAGTGGCTCCCAGAGCGCTTACCGCGCTATCCGTAGATATTAAATAAATTGTAAACTAATAAGAATTTACCACAGACAGAATTTGGTTGTGGTAAATGTAAAACAAAAAGTAAATAATTTAAAGATACACGAGAATGAATTGTAAGTATGAGCGTTGAAAATGACGAAGAACATCGTAATTTTATAGAAGCAAAAATGATAATTCAAGAATTTCATGATGATCCAACTGTATTTATAGTAGGAACAGCTCCTTTTGGAAAACTATGGTTTGATCACGATAAAATAGAACAACAATACAAGGTTTTAACGGATAGTTGGTATGAAGAATATGGTGACAATGAAACTCAACACAGCAAAAAACCACGCATAATTAGTATTTTACTCGATGAAAAAGATACAATGTTCAATAGATATAGGGATAATATAAGAGAAGCTCAAGAGAAAAAGCAACTTGAAAGTGCTGGGAAAAGCGAAGAATGTATAGAAAATACTGTTATTGATGTTTCTAATCAAATAGAATCAAAAAATTCTGATTCACCACCAAAAAAAACAAAAAAGAAGCAAAAAACAGAAAAAGAAGACAAAAGTGACAATGATATAGGATCACCAACAAAAGGAAAACGTGGTCGTCCAAAGAAACAACAAACTGATATAAAGGCCGCCTTTAATAAATCTGGATCTTTATCTGATGTTTAACTAAGTATTTATCTTTTGTATATATAAGATAAATGCCACAATATTCAGATATTCCTGTAACTCCTGTTTACGGACCCTTGTCACATCAATATCCTGGTATACAACCAAGACTTAATTTAGCAGTACAAAATGGACCTCGGGTCACCCCTATTCAACTATTTCCTTCACAAGAACCAATTGATAGCGACCAAAATACAACAGCAAGACAACAGTATATACGCACCGCAAAATCTTCCCTTGGTTTAGCTGTTGAACGTCAAAGACAACTTAATAAAGTTACTCGCAATAACAATTTTAATTATTCCACTGGAGTAGCTAAACAGACCTCAGGTCACATGAATTACATAGCCCCAACAGATTCTTCTTTACGAACACAAAGATTGAAGGCCAACGCTGTTGGTAAATCAGCATTAAAGGTTGGATTACCTCAAAACGCACCTATAACAACAAAAAATTATGAACCGAGTAATATGAGAACCCATTTAAGACGTGTTCGCTCTGGAGGATGCACAGCGCCTGCTAAAAAAGGATCAGTATATAATCAAAGTTTGAGAAATGGAAGAACATGTGCTTATGGGTCTATAGTAAGAAATCAAGATTACATTGTTGATTTTCCACCTGTTTCTTCTGACCAACTTGGTGGTGGAGATTCACAAGAAGAGGGGGAAACATATACATATAATGTTGATGTTGCCAAGGGAAATAATGTATGGGGAACAGGAAATAAATTTTATTTAAATGGTGAGGTATCCCCACACATAACATTTAAAGCTGGAAATAAATATAAATTTTTACAGGGAGATCCAACAAATGCCAATCACCCTCTTAGATTTTCAACAACTCCCAACGGAACTCATGCTGGTGGAAGTTCATATAACCAAGGTGTTACAATTAGTGGTATTTTGGGAACACCAGGTGCTTACACAGAAATAGCAGCGACGGAAACCACTCCCATCCTTTATTATTACTGTGCTGTTCATCCTGGAATGGGTGACAAACCGTTTTTTGATGCCAATGGGGAGGATCTAAAATAATATTGAATAATTTTCTTTCTTGCGTTATTATATATTATGGGTAAAACAAGAAATCATAAGAAATTAGTTAAGGGAAAAAAGAGAATTGGTCGCACTCGCAAGGGAGGTTACTGGCTTTATCCTTCTGATACTGATAAAGAATCAAATTTTGCCAAACTATTCACATTTACTAAAAAAACACCTGAGGTAACTGTAACTGAATCTGTATCTGAAGTGTCTACTCCAAAAGATTTGCCCGAAGAAAAACCACCAGTTGAAGTAAAAGCAGTTGATACACCTGCTGCTTCTGAGGTTCCTGCTCCTGAATCTGAACCCACAACTGAATCTATGCCTGAACCTGAATCCGAAGAGCAAGCAGGAGGTAAAAAACGTAGACGTCGTAAAAAACGTGCTGGAGATTATAGCGAAGCTGATTTTGCCAAAATGTATGGAGCACCCTCTTCTTCTGGACCTAAAAAAAGAGGGTCTAAAGAAGGACAACAAGCTATTGCTCCTTACATGGGTGGGAAAATGCCTACTGAAGAAGATTTCAAAAAAATGTATGGAACCACTGCTTCGAAACTTGAGAGTTCTGTGAAAAAGGGCGATGAAGAGGCTAGGAAATATCTTAAGGGATATATGGGTGGTGAAGCTTGCGATAGTCCTCCATGCGTAAGTGGAGGAAAAAGAAAGTCACGTAGAAAAAGAAGTTCCAAGAAAAGACACCACAAAAAGAAGTCACACAAAAAAACCAAAAAGGTAAAGAAATCCAGAAAAACAAGAAAACGTGCGTATAAAAAAAGGAAATAATTTCCTAACACATATTAAGTAATAGTTCTAAAATTATTACTTAATATTTCAACGACGGTAGTTTAGTGGTAAAACGTCTGCCTTCCAAGCAGATGTCCGGGATTCGATTTCCCGTCGTCGTATTAGGTAATTATTATTTTAGCTAATTTATTAATAATTTATATTTATAATGCCAAAAAGTGAAACTCATTGGTATTATAAGCCATTAACTTATAATTTTTGTTTATTACCGTTATTTTTTTGTATATCCTATCCTGACATTGATGATGAATATATTGAAGATTATGAAGAGTGGAAAAAGTCACCAGAATATACGCAAAAACCATTAGATGTTCCATCAACAGCAAAGATGGAACGAATAGAAATAGATAAAGAAAAAACTGAATTAGAAAAAGAAGTTGCGCTATTTGGACTTCCATATGACGAGGTATAAACTAAACCAAAAGGTTTAATTTATACTAAAAATAAACAATTATTTTGATGCTTCATAGTGATTGTAGTTATCTTTACAATGATTGTATGATTCAATAGGGGGAGGATTAGCGGTAGCTGACATGGATGGGTTCACATTCACACCTGCAACTGCGTATCCTGGTGTATAAGGCACATTGCTTTGGAATTGAGTGTATGTTCCTCCGCGCATACGATGTCTCCTTTTTAATTTAAAACTTTTTCTTCCCTTACGAGATTTTCGTGATTTTCGGGTCTTACGTGTTTTACGACGTCTTCCTCCTACCTTACGGCTTTTTTTAGCATGAGTTCTGCGTTTTCCAGACTTTCTAAATCTTCTTAACTTTTTGCTATGAGTTGATTTTCTTTTTCCTCCTTGCATTCTCTTATATACTTTACGAATATTTTTTCTTCCACCATTTCCTGTCCAAGTTCCAGACGCAGCAACGATGTTATTAGGAGGTGCTTGACAGCTATGAGATGAACTTGGAATAATATCACTTCCAAATCCTCCTGGATAGTTACTTCCAGTAACATTTACATAGTTTGGATTAACATTGCTATTAGGAACTATATTTCCATAACCATAATTAGAAGCTCCGCTCATTATCTTGGTATTATACTATCATGATATTATTTTATCATTCACAAACTCTTCGTGGCACCCACATTTTAAACTTACGATTAAATTCACAAATCATTTTGTATTTTTTGTCTAAATTAACAAATTTATCAATATCTTCACATTCAAATTCTTCTTCGTCGTCACTTTCCTCTAACGCATCTAAATTTGTATTTTCTTTTATGTTACGAAATAGCTTATTTAACATGACACTGGTTACATAATCAGGAATATACGCTACTCCTATATTTTTATTATTATTGTCATGAAGATGATAAATATCATTTTGAAGGTCAGGTGAAACAGTGAAGACCTTTTCTAAAATTGGTGTGGATTTATTTGGTAGTTTTGTTGGAATTAGGTTTACATTTTTAACTCTATTACTGTTATTTTCTGAAGTATTTATTGGTTTTTCATTCGATGGATTAAATACATCTCTTGGTTTTATAATAAATGATTTTCTACTATTGAAATATTTATATTGAAAACACATAAGACTCTGATTTTTGGGAAGAAGTTTTAATAACTCTTCGTGATTATTGTGAAATAAAGGTAGTCCAAAAGATACAAAATGCCGACCTGGTGATGATGGGGGAAGGTCATTTTTAAATATTTGGTTAAATAAATTCAACTTTTCTTGGAAGTTAGCTGATTGAACCTTTTTACCTTTATACATAATAATGTCTTCAAAAGCAACAAATGGAGTTTGGTTATAAGTAAAAAATGTACCATAAAAAATAGAGCCGTAACTTAAATCTTTGTTAAAACAAGCAGGATAAAGATAAGTAGCAGTTACTTGTCCATCTCTATTAACTTCCCCAACATAACAAGAGCGCTTATTGTCAGTCTGGGTAAACCAAACGAGACACTTCTTACCATAAGGTATGGCAAATATAATATCTGCGTCATAAACTTTCTTATGTGTTAGTTTGTCATAAGAAAGTTTAACTGGAGGAAAATCCTTGGTAACTGGTTGTTTATATGAGGTTAATGGCATATATATTTTAAAGGTTAAAATCTCTTTAAGACCTTTACATAACTATTTATCCTTAAACTTGGGAGGAGGTAATGGTGGTTTCGCAAAATAAGATTCTATAATCTTTTTCTTATCATTCAATAGGTTTATGTATTCCTTGTAATTACCCTCAGTTGATTTTTTTTTAATAATTTCTTTCATTAATTTTTCTTCTTTATCGTTTATTTGGTTTAATTTTTTCTTTTTTGTTAAAACCGCTTGAAATCTTGGGCTCCCAAAAGCAGGTGGCATTGTTAAATCAAGAATATTTTTGTTTGTATTTATTTCCATTTTCGATGGTTTCGGTTCGACTTTCTTTTTTGCTGGCTCCATTTTACGGCTAACTGTTCTTTTTATATTTTTCATATCTGTAACATAATTTAAAACATCACTGCTTGTTACAGAATTGTAACTATCTTGAGAAATAGTGGACATTATATATGTTTTACATCTTGGTTGAAAAGTATGACGAAGCATTTTTGTAAGTTCACATCTTCTGAATGGTATATGTGCTTTGTTATCTACTAAACTTCTTATACACTCTTTTAAAGCAAACAAACTTTGATTTATATCACCACACTCTTTGAAAGCTTTTTTGGATGTATATGGAGCATCTTTTGCTTTTTCACACCCCGCTAAATCTAATAAGCGAAAGACATTGTTCGCAATGTAAACACTTATTTGAAGGTGAGATCTTGAGGACCTCTCATTTTCACTTGATACTCCAACAACTCTACCATTATTAATAATCTGTTTTAATTCATTTACATCGTTAGTATTTTCAATCTTCTTTATTTTGGATGAACTCATGTTGAATTTTTGATAAGCATCTTCTCTTTGGAATATTTGTTTTTTATTATTTAAAACATCAAAGCATTTATTATTATAAATTTCAACCACACTAACTGATAAATCGTATCTTATATCTAAAACGTCATGTAAAAGTAAATAAAAGAAACCATCTTCAGTGTTGTTTCCCAAAATAGTATGTGTCTTACCTGAACCGGTCTGACCATACATGTAAAAAGTGACATCCTTTTTTTGTTGTATTATTGATTTTAAAATATCAATACTAAATTTGTTATATATATTTTCGTTTAAATATGTATCATCAAACACGGTATCAAATTTGTAATTATGTTTGACTTTATAATTTCCACAATAAGCACTTTGGCTTGTAGTAACTTCAACGGTGTTCTCTGTTGTTTTAATACAACTTGGACCTTCGTTACTTTTAAAATGGGGTTTTATCCTGGCAACTATTTGAATATCGGGCATAGTTATTTAATGTTCTTTATATTAACTAACTAAGAAAATAATAGTGACCATAGCATACTTAAAGACAGAAATTATAACTGCATAAATTCAACTTGAGGTTTATTATTTTCAGGGGATAGTGGTTTACCAGTAAGTTGTTTTTTCATAAAGCTTTTTAGTTCGTTTTTCATATTTTTGTTTTCTGATGGGGAAAGAAGATGCCCTATATTTGCTTCTCCCAACGTTTGATCTCCTACTACCGGAATATCATCTATATTAGTTGTTCCTGAAGATGATGGAATTTGATTCATAATTGAACCACTTTCATCTCCTTTTTTTAAAGTGGCATAAATATGTTTATATTTTTCCATATGAACATCTACTAAATCCTTTGCTTTCGGAACTGTTAAAGTAGTTTTAAGAAAATTAAAAATATTATGAACTACCAGAATGAAAATAACAGAAATAACTGTTATTTGAATTACCCAATACAACATATACTAAACTAATATTACTTTAAGGTGGATAAAAACTCATTAAGGCTGTCAGAAGTATCCTGTATATTTAACATATTGGCATCTTTCATTTCAATATACGTATCAACCGGAATACATTTATCACCAGATCTAATACACTCCACAGCAAACTGAAAATTTTTAAAGGGAAAAGCGTATTTGTAAATAGTTTCTTTTTTATGGACACTTGGTAATTGAAACCATTGTTCGCGATAATGGCTTGAATTATCAATAATAATTTCATAGTCACCTATTTTTTTCGTTTGAATACTATCATCTTTTGTTTGTTCACGGTAAAGAACATTTTTTTCATAAGTAAAAATACCTTCTTCGGATAGGTATTCAGTATAAAAGTGAAAGTCGTAATTTCTGTAACGATTTAATAGGTCGTCTAAATTAATTTTTCCTGGGTTTGATTGCTCTGATATATAATATATTTTCATCTGTTAATATTTATCGGTGGAAACTATTTAAACCCATTATTTATCATTTTAGTATGACTGGACAAGATTGTTTATTAGTTGAAAAAAATGGTGACATAAAAAATAAACACGTATCAAATGAATCTGAATTATATAAAAAGTGTGGCTTTAAAAAACAAGAAGGTTTTGAAAAACACGCAGAATGGAATGTTTCAATTTCTAATCATAAATACAACATTTCATTATTTGGGAAAGCTAAAGGAAAGGCTAATACAGAAAACAAATATGACTTTCCACCACCAGCTGATAATATTCTTCTTTTTGGAAACTGTATATTAACAAGCAAAATGAATGGTGAACCAAATGATCTTACTTCTGATTTATGGGAAAAGATATATGAAAAATTATTTGGGGGATTTGAATATCTTGATGCTACTGCTGAGGAAGATGAAAATGAAGTTGATGAATTGGCAAATGTTCCAAAAAGCATGAAAACCAAAACAGGATATCTAAAAGATGGATTTATTGTTGATGACGATGATGAAGTTTTACAACAAGAAACTGATTCAAGTGACACCGTTCTTGATTCTAATTCAAGTCTTGGAACGGACGAAGATGATATAATACAAGAATTAGGTGATCTTCATCTCGAGGATGTAGGATCTGAATTAGAAGAGGAGGATTATCTTGATGAAGATGACGAAATGGAAATATAAAAAATAAATGAAAAATTATAATATAAAATGATAATTTCATTCTACATTATTAAACATGAGAGTTGTTGAAAATCCAGAAACCTTCCGTAAAAATATACAAGACAAGTTGAATAATATTGTAAAAGATTCTGTTATTAGTTCAAATTTAGAAATAGGTATTTACAATTATGCGATAAAAGAGTCCGGAAATAGAAAAGTTATTAAAAAATGGACTAATCCTCAGTTTGTTCAATTGTACATTGATCGCGTAAGGAGTATTTATTTAAATCTTAATGAAGATATATTAAATCAACTGCGAGAAAAAACATTGAAAAGTTGTAATGTGGCATTTATGACTCACATTGAATTGAAACCTAAAAAGTGGGAAAAACTAATCGAAGAGAAAATTCAACGCGATAAACATAAGTATGAGTTTAAAATGGAAGCTGCGACGGATACCTTTACATGTAGAAAATGTAAGTCTAAAAAGTGCACATATTATCAAATGCAGACAAGGTCGGCAGATGAACCTATGACAACTTATGTATCGTGTATTGATTGTGGAAATAGGTGGAAGTGTTAATTGAATCTAATTTTATAGGTATAAAATTTAAAAAGAAAATAAAAGTCAAATCTAAAATCATGATAATTGTATCCCTTACAACGATACCACCAAGATTTAACTTTTTATATTTAACAATAAATAGCATTATCAATCAAACGGTAAAACCAGATAAAATAATTATTCATATTCCTGAAAAATATAATAATTTTTTTTATGAAAAATTGCCAGTTTTGCCCAAGGACTGTGAAGACTCAGTTAATATAATAATTAATCAAAAAACGAAAGATTACGGACCCATAACAAAATTATTAGGATTATATGATTCTCTTGAATTTTGTAATATTTCAGATGACGATGTTATAATCGTTATAGATGACGATAGAATATATAACAAAAATTTAATTAGTAATTTTTTACAATATCACGAATTAGATAAAAGTAAAGTATTAACAGCTGCTGGTCTGGATATAGAAATACTTAGTAAAAACAGTATTAAAACAAAAAATAAAAAAAAACAACCAAGGGGGAATTTTTTAGATAACAATGGATACACAGATACTCTAATGGCGTGTTGTGGGTTTTTGATAACAAAAAAGTTATGCCCTTTTAATCATAAAGAATTGTTTGAGGTAAAAAGTAGTGATGATAGATATTATGTAGATGACATTTTAATATCAGGATTTTTAACATTAAATAATACAGACATATATCTTATATCAGATAAAAATTGTAGTGACGAAGAACGTGGACCAAACGATACTATTTGTTCCCTATATGATAATACCAGAACTGAAAAAAATATAAGTTGTATAAAATATTTTATAAATAATTTTGATATTTGGAAATAAAAACTTAATTATAGTTATTTCCAAATTAAACTTCGAATCGTGTATAATCAAAATCTTTAGCATATTTTGTATGAATCAAATCAATTATAGTTTCCCTTTTTAATATTTTTTCTTTTTTAAGAATTTCAGCAGCTTCCGACATTAATGGCTTACATTTTGTCAACATCTTGAACGATTCTGTATAAGCATCAGATATAAGCGTTGCTACCTCAGTATCTATCATTTCTTTGTATTTTTCACTCAGTTGAGGATAAATTAACTGTTTTCCCATGCCATAATAAACTATCATTTTTTCAGCCAGCTTAAATGCCTCTTCAAAATCATTAATGGCACCTGTAGTTACTGAAGACGTATAAAACATTTCTTCTGCCATACGTCCCGCAAGTAAAATAACCAAATGTTCAAATAAAGCCTCTCGGGTATGAATATTGTTAGTGGACCCTTCAAAAACAGTATATGCTGGGCTTTGAGGTGAAGACAAATTAATAATTACTTTTGTCATTTTAGAATGATGTTTTGCCATTAAACCTGTTATAGCGTGTCCCATTTCGTGAATAGCAATTTGATCAATCAAATCTGAAGAAAAATCATGTTCGACTGGCTGCCATCCAGCCATCATTCTGTTCATGATAATATCAATGTCAGCCATACCCATTTTGGTTCGGTTGTAACGTAGTGCGTTTAACATTGCTTCATTCAATAAATTTTCAATTTGAGCTCCTGATAATCCCATAGTAATATCAACAAGATCTGGGATATTGACCGTTGTATCAGTTGGTTTACCTGTTTTGTGAATATTAATAATAGCCTTCCTTGTTGCTTGATCAGGCATTCCTACGTATATTCTCTTATCTATTCTTCCAGGACGAGTAAGTGCTGGATCAAGAAGGTCGGGGCGATTTGTGGCTCCTATTAAAAATATTCCAGACGAATTTTTAAAGCCATCCAACGATACTAACATTTCATTTAATGTATTATCTCTTTCACTTGACGCGCCATCATCACTTCCACCACCTCCACGTTTTCTTCCACAAGCGTCAATTTCATCAATAAAAATAATACAAGGCTTATTTTCTCGAGCCAACTGAAATAATTCTCTTACTCGTTGGGATCCAACTCCAACATATTTTTCTTGAAACTCAGAACCAGATACCGCAATAAATCCAGACTTACACTCTCCAGCCATTGCTTTGGCAAGTAAAGTTTTCCCGGTGCCAGGAGGGCCCTCAAGAATAAGACCTTTGGGAGTTCTAACATTAAATTGAGAATACTTTTTATAATTTGTCAAAAAATCTACACACTGATTTAATTCAGTTTTAATTGTTTCAAATCCACCAACATCTTTAAATGACACTGGATAATTTTTAATAACTTCGAAGTTTTGAGAACGTGCTCCTTGATTTCCACCACGATTTCCCCAATTACGAATAAACGGATTTCCAATTGTGAAATCGTTATCTTGATTTCCATCATTATTATTTTGTAAATTTTGGTCTCCTACTCCTGGACCAACAATAATTGTTATTCCTCCAGGCATGGAAGGAATATTAGAATTATTATTTGTTTTATTAAGTATTTTTTCAAAGTCGGGTAAACCGTCATCGTATTCATCATTTGAGTTTTGATGTTGTCTGGGGTCTCCTTTTCCAAGTATTTCCATATCACGAATTGTGCTATTAGATGATTTTAATCTAAGTAACTGTTCCTCATAATAATTCTTTGAAAGTGGGAATTTTCTATTAAATCTCCGGTCTCGTATCATAGAACTTGTTGAAGTAGGATTATTGTCAGATGTAACTTTTTTTTTCCAATAATCGGTATTTTTACTAAGTGGGTATTTTTTATTAAAAGGAGTATTTGATAAAGCCATAATTTTTCCTAAGTTAAATGTTACTCCTGTATGAAAATAAGAAAGTAGCGAAATCGCCAATAGCCATAAATGTTTTGATGACATTATACAAATCTATTGCTTCTTTTTTTAAACACTTTTCTTTTATGTAGAGTTAATATATAGATGAGTAAAGAACCAAAAAGTGATACAGTAAAAGAAGAAACCGTTGGGGATTTCGATTTCGATTTAGTTTTTAAAAAACCTCACTTAACTCCAGATTCACCAAGAAAAGAACAAATTAAAGAAGGTAAAGAGCGTATACGAAGAATGCGCAGGCAAATGAAACCTCTTCCAAAAATGATGCCCAGCATACCGTCTCAAGAGGAGTTTTTTGCTAATCTGGACAAAAAAGATTCTAAAGGTGGGGGTAAAAAAACACGAAAAAGAAAGACCAAAAGAAAAGGGGGAGGTAAACGACGAACTAAAAAAAAGGCACGAAAACACAGAAAAAAAAGAAAGACGTTAAAAAGAAAGCGTTAAAACAGTAATACCAGCATTAGAAAAACAGAAATGAGTGTTAACAATAATGAAGAATAATTAAAATACCAATCAAAAAAATTATCGTCGTTTTCTGAAATTATCACAGATAATTTGTTGTTAGGAAATGTGTTACCAATTTTCCTCATAAACATTAGGTATTTGTTGTTTTCTATAGACGTTTTAATTAACGCAATTTCTTTTTCAGAACCCTTATCAAATACATACGGGCTCGTTGCTGAGCTTGGATTTGTCCAATCAGTCAAATGAGAAGACTGATTAATAACATCTTTTAATTTTTTATTTTGAAATAATATAATCGCAAACAGACTTTCATTCGCAAGACCACCTTGACAAATCAGGTTATATATCCTTTTGTTTGTCAATGAATATGAAATACAACGCAGGACGTCTGTTCTTTTTAAAACAAACCACGGGTCATGACCAAGTCTCATGTTTTCTTCAAAATAGCGTAAATTCGCTCGTTTGTGAAAATTAACATTCCACCAAGCTTTACGCCAAGCTAAAATACTCTGGTTATATGTATTGGTAAAAATTCGACGGAACTTTTTTGGAGATACAATTGGAACGCATGATTCAGTTAATAAACAAAACCAAGTAATATCTGTTCTTTTGTTGTACGCGTATTGTAATACACTCATATAAGCAGGAACAACATGGAAGTATGATGTTTTTTCAATATATTTTTCTGGTATAGCATACATTTTTATCCATTCAGATTTAATAGGTAATTCTTTGTTATAATGAATAAAAACATCTATTATATCTTTATTTTGAGTGATCCACTCTTTCCATATCTCTTCTTTAACTATATTATTGTTATAGTTAATAAGAAAACAAAGAGCAACTTTCATAAAATAAAAAAGGAAATTATATTTAAATTACAAATATAAAGATTTACTAATAATTTTTCACAAGCTATTACTATGGATTCAAACAAAGAAATAAGCTTATATGAAAAATTAGTTACACATGAAGACCCCTTTCACATTCATAAAACAATGGGAATTTATTGTTTGAGTAATTTCTTATTTCAATTATCATATTATTTTTTGTATCGAGAAATGAGATTGTCTACTTTTGTTATGATTCCACATATTTTATTACATGTCACCTCTTTTGTTTTTAAAGTATTACAAAAACGTCCTGTAACAAAAGATAATAAAATTATATCTAAGATGTCCATGTTCATTTGGGAAGAGTTACGGATTCATTCCCTTCTTTTTGGATTAAGATCTGCGTTTATTATTATATTTCCCAGTTTATCAATTCCAATTGTTTTCGGAACATTAATTTTTGCTGATTTGACATCGAAAATGTATGGAATTCCAAATATAACAACAGTCCGAGGGAACAATGAATTGGAAAAAAAATCAAGTATTAAAAAATTGTATTCTATGTTTTTCAGCACAAGCCAAATGGGGGCAACTATTATTTGCGCTGGATTTTTTCAAAAAAATATTAGCCCAATTTTAGTGTTCTGCACCTTGCCTGCTATACAAACTTCAGCCTTTGGAATGACTCTTTTAAGAAAAAACATTATTACGAAAGATATTTGGCAGATTGTATATTCAATTGAGCTTGTTTTAGTATATATTGTATGGTATTTCGAATATAGGAATCTGGATATCTTGGGGTATAGTTTAATAGCATACTTATTAAGAAGTAAAAATCTAAATAAATATTTGTTATGGCTAAGCTTCCTCTTGGTTCATAATTATTTTTTCTAAACTTAATAAAAAAATTTTATTTGATTAAAATTTACATTGTTAAAACTTCAAGGTCTTTAAGACACCAATACTCGCTTCCAGATCCTCCTGGCAACGGTCTTCTAATAATAAACGGAATTCTTTTTTGTTCTAATTCCAATTGCGCGATCAAATGACCATCGATAATATTTTCAGGCACTGATATATAAGGTGTAGAACCATTATTAATTTGCTTTGTTCGCTGACCCAACACTCTTGCTCGCTCATATTTGGTTAAAACTGGAATAGTTTTATGAAGCGGGTCTACTATAATATTGTTTTTATCTCTTACTACTTTGGTTAGAGCAATAATTTCTTCATAATTTTGAACATTTGTTTCTGGATGAAAATCATTGACATAATTTTCTTTTATGTTAGTTTCAAATTTTTGTAAATAATTTTCATCTGGATTTTCATCGTTTTCGTCATCTTCATATATTTCATTGTTGACAGTAGGTTCATCTTCATAAATATTAAGTTCATTGGGTAGTTCTGTTCCTATTCCTGAAGAAGATTTTATTCTTTTTGTTTTTATATTTTTTTTTGAGAACTCATCGTCTGAATTGTTTTCATCATCATCATCATCATCATCATCATCATTATCTTCATCATCTTCATCAATAACATCCACAATATCTTCAATTGCCTCGTCATCCTCATTATCTAATTCATTGTCAACGTCTTCCTTTTCATTTTCCTCATCATAATCACTGTCATCTTCGTTATCTGATTGGATGGTAATTTTATTTGTTTTCTTTTTTAGAGATGAAGATTCTGTATCTTCAATGTCTAACTCAATCATGTCTTCGTCGTCAAATATATTATCCTCGGTGTCGCTCATTATGTATATGTATTATCTATATATTCTTATCTGTCTAAATCAAGAATTCATTTATTTTTAAAATGATTTTATTAATCTAATTGAATTATTGATTTTGATTCGTTGTCCAGGTGGTATCACAAGTTGAACATAAGTAAACGTATTTTAAATTGGTGGCATCATATCTAATATATATAATTTCACGAGGGGTATCCTTTGTATTAGTAGAACAATCAGCATTTGGGCATAGAATACTATTATATCTCGGCAGGGTTGGGTCATATTTGGTATAATCATTTATAATATGTGTAAATGATTGTTCTGTTTTATTCATTTTTGTCTTACTAACACATAAATTTGAAGATGTAATACTATCATCTTCATTTCCGCATTTTCGACAATAATAAATTAACTTTGATCCTTCTTCGCTGTTAATTCGAATGTAATACATATTTTGACACACGTTGCAGAAATGCATTTTAATGAGTATATATACTTACCCGGGAATATTATATTTAAATCATTTATTTTCTAATTAGGATATCTTGATTCTGCGTTAGCGTTTGTTAACCGCCAAATTAAAAATGTTACATTATATATATATGTTTTTCTTAGTTGATACTAAAAAAAAAATTATATTTGGTTGGAATGCTAAATGTGGTTGTAGTCATATAAAAGAAATTTTTTGGTTTTTTCAAACAGGGAGTTTAAAAAATGATATAGGCGTATTCGATCACAGAAACCAGCTGCCTAATGATATTGAAAATTATAATACAATAATAATCATTAGAAATCCATATAAAAGACTGGTATCTGGATTTTTAGATAAATATAAACAACCAACAAAACATGATGACCCAAGCAATTATAGAAATTTATGGAAAGAGTCATTTTTGTCATTCTCTTCATTTGTTGACAAACTTATAAATTGTGATTGGAAAGTAGTAGAACCCCATCACTTTACACCACAAACATCGGATCATTTTGATAAAAAAATACTTTTTTCAAAAACTATTAAATTTTATGATATTTGTAAAATTGATTATGAATACATAGAACAATTATATAATAAAAAAATACCTGACTGTATTTTAAATAAAAAACAAGGGCACGAGAGATTCTTATCTATAAAAAACGCAGAGTGTCATAATAAATATGTGTATGATTTACATATAGATGATTATATAGATTACAATATTGATGTAAAATATTTTTATAATGAAGACATAAAAGAAAAAGTGTTTAACTTTTATATTAACGATTTTACTCTTTTTAAAGAAAATGGATTTGATTTTTCTAATTAGGATACCACGATTCTCCGTTACCGTCTGTTAGCCAATCCCCACTGTTATCAATTGTCATATCTTCATTTTCATCTTCCTCTTCATATTCGTTAATAACATATTCATTAATAAAAAGATCTCGTTCGTTGGGAGTAAGAGCACCTAAAAATAAGTTTATAATACTTTTAAAATCAGGATTTATTTTTAAAACATCTCTTTTGTATTTGAAATATTTTATAATTTTACCAATTCTAATGTGATTTTTAACTCTGTGATTCATAGAAAAATCAACCAAGTGGGAAAACAAAAAGGCTTTTTCGTTAATTGGATAACGTTCTTCGGGATATAAAAAATCACATATATTTTTATCATTTACGAAATTTCGAATATCTATCAATAAATGAGAGTTTTGAGTTTGATATGAAAACGGTAAAATAAATTCATTTACAATTGGTTCTCCTAATTTTTTACACAATTCTGAATAAACTATTTCAATCATAATCTTGTTTATAATATTATTTTTTTTTTATTTATGTTGATGTTTTAAATATTTTTTGTATTATTTCCATATGGATGGGAAAGAGAGAACAAAAGAAATAATGAAAATATTTAAAAAACTAAAAGAGCTAAATCTTGGATTGGGAGGATTTGAAGAATTTGATGATTTTAGAGCCATTTGTAATAAATTTATAAGAGATGGTCAATACACCGAAGGACAAATAAAAGTCTTAGGAACCAAGCGTATTATTTGTTATTCTTTTAAAGAAAGTGTTGATTGTATGTTAAAATATGATGAAAATGTTTAATTTATTTGTCCTTTGTTTCTTTCACCTTTTTAAGCCTTTTGGGTTTTGTTGAAACCACTATATTTTCATCCAGACTTAGAATATCATCTAAAGTGTAGGACTTATCGTCTAAATTTATTCCGGTAAATGTGGTCATAGTTGATTCAAAATATCTTACGAGTTTATTGTAATTAATTGTTACCCGCATAGAATACAAAGATGTTGATATTATAACTGACCCAGGTTCACTTTTTGACCAAAGACCGAGTAAATATTTTTTCAAATCTTCACTATTTTTTTCAAAATATTCTTTCATATGTGGGAAAAATCTGTCAAATTTATTTAAATAATAGCCCTCTTTTTTGTTTAACATGTTAAGCATAGCAATTTCGATATTTTTAAATTCAATAATTGATGTGTATCTCCTAAAATCTTTATGTTTTTCAGTAATACCAGGTTCATTTAAAAGAGGTTTATCACACAAAACCATACAAAGTGCGAGTAATATTGTAGAAATATTTTGGCACGATGTCCATTGGTCTCCTTTCCAAGTATTTAATACAGAAATACATACCTTTCCATTCTTGTAAAGATTTGGGTTAAATCTTATTCCGTCCCCATTTGTAAGATAAGTAACAACAGGTGGGCTATGGGGATAATTTGTTGGGAATGAAAATTCGAACATATAAAATCCTCCATAGTAAGGGGTGTCTTTGGCTCCAATTATCATAGCATAACCTTTCATCATGTCTTCTTCGTCATGTTGATAATAAATTCCATTATCATGAAGTGGTTCTTTTATTATTTGTTTTACATCCCGTATTAATCTTTGAATAGTAGATTTTGAGATTGTTGACACTGTTTGTTTAGACATTATTTTTTTTT
>CEQL01140807.1_pt1 | contig 60759 bp, 80 predicted proteins | sample 356281 | NCBI WGS metagenome assembly CEQL01 (sample SAMEA2621203, study PRJEB7988) | marine metagenome | biome: marine biome (ENVO:00000447); feature: surface water layer (ENVO:00002042); material: "saline water (ENVO:00002010), including plankton (ENVO:xxxxxxxx)" | depth 5 m
AAGAAATACTTTATTTTGAGGACTTAAAGAACGCAACAAAAACAAGGTGTTTTTGTTTCTGGAAGTATAGTTAGAAGTCATAGTCTTCATCCTCCTGTTGTGTTACGGTGGCATCATACCAATAATCGAAATCGTCCTCATCAGCCTGTGTTACAGTATCATCATGCCAGTTTCCTGGGCATTCACAGATAGCTCGAGGAGCACATCGCTGAGCACGTTGGCTGGGCACCCATTGGTCCTCAAAACCCCAATTATCCATTTCGAACGTTGTCGCGTTCACCCCTGCCAAGAGGTGATCAATATAGTTACCACAAGTGGGGCAGTTACTCGCTCCTATTTCTTTGATAAACTTTACATTACTCTTATTAGCATACGCATCAAAATTTACAACCCACTGTATATCGTCAGTAGTGCGCCATCTATTCATATTTTTAAACTCAGCGTTTGTAAGCCTTTTCATTCTCTCTGCTTCAACCCGAATACACCAATTTACAACTGATTCAAATGTGAACTCTTTGATTAGTTCTACTGCGTCTCTATTCAAAGAGGTCTCGCCTAACCTGTTGAGGATAAGTTGTCTGTCGATTGGAAAAGGTGTCACCATTATTATATATTTTTACTGAAATGCTTATATGCGTTCAATTCATTTCATTTTTATTTTCTTCCAGTATTTTATAATGAGGCCATTAGGAGTCCAGGTTCGAGAAGTCTATTACAAGGCAACCGTTAATAACGGTGGATCGATTGATCTAACTCCTCCTGCTAAGCCCACGCGTAAATCGCAGGCTCAGAGTCTTAGATACGCTAAAGATGGAGGAGGTAATGTTGGTAAATCAGGAATCCCCAACCCAAGATTCCGAATCATCTACACTTAAATAAAAATGTGACAGTATTTAACAAACTTGGTAGACCAAAAATTCTATTTAAATTTTTGGTCCACTATTTTTATTACGCTTTCAGTTAACTTATTTTCTGTTTTTTCTTGTTTTTTTTCTTCGGGTTTTGCGTGCTTTTTTTACAGTTCTCTTTTTTCTGCGACGAGATGAGCGAAGAAATGCTCGAATTGCTGCCTTCTCATCATAGAGCTGGTCTGCCACATCCCTGAAGTAATGACGGAATTGGTTACGCATCTTGGGAATATCATCTACGCAAATCCACTTGATTTCCTCTTTTTCGAAGATTTTTGAATTTTTGATAAGGTTCTTTGAAAGTTTTCTCTCGAGGAAACGGTGGTTATTGTTATAATAAACTGGAAGATTGGGGTCATATTTCATGGGGAATATATGGACTCGGTATCGACGATGAGGTTCTCCAAATTCAACTTTGTAAGACCCGTTCTTGGTTAGGAGTGAACGAATATCTTTCTCCATACCGAGGAATCCAGTGAGTTCTTCCATTCCCTCACGAGATGCGGTTTCTAAGAAGCTTTCATTGTTATCAGTTCCTCCTCCAATATCACTCCATCCAGGAGTATCAGCATACTGGTTTTCTTTTCCAAAAAGAAAATAGATTTTGTTGTTATGAATTGTGGTTGGTAAAATACCTGCTCCCATTACTATATGTAGCTATTTTAATAAATGCCAAAATTCCTTTACGCAAGAAAATGGTGATAATTTTCTATTCTAAAAACAATGAATAAATGTTGTATATGTAGCGCTGTTAAAGACGTGGGAAGATTTTTACCAAAAGTGGTGACAAATATGAAGAGGTTGGGAACAGTATTTGATGACTATGTAATGATTTTTTTCCATGATAAATCATCTGATGATACATGGCAAGTGTTAGAATCTTTAAAGGCAGAAAATCCGAATATGATTGTTATTGATAACCCTACCCCTCTGGAAAGTGGTGCTCCTCGAACATATAAAATTGCTCATGCGCGAAATTCACTCTTGGATGAAATTCGGAAATCTTACAAAGATTTTGAATATTTCATTATGATAGATGCTGATGAAATATGTACCCATCCTGTCAAAATTGACACATTCAAAAAATATATGTATCGCAAAGATTGGGACGCACTTTCATTTAAAAAGTCATTTTATTATGATTTATGGGCTCTTTCCATGAAACATCTTATTTTTAGCGTATGGCATTTTCAACAATTTAACGGACATCAGATTTATATCGACGCAATTAATTACTTGCTGGATTCTTGTCCAGAAGGCGGTTTAGTATCCGTATACTCAGCATTTTGTGGGTTTTCAATTTACAGAACTAAAAAGTTTATTGATAGTTTTTATGATGGCAAACCGAGGTTGGACTTAATCCCAGAATATTTTTTAAAGCAAAACATTGGCACAGCTGGAGAAATGAAACCTTACCACTGGGATCCTAATGGTCCGCCACAGGACTGTGAACACAGAAGTTTTCATTTGTATGCAGTATTTAAAAACGAGGCCAGAGTAAGAATTGCTCCTGAAATAATTTTTCCGACCGATCCAGAATTTGATTAAAGAATAGGTTAAATATGTTTCATAATTATACCTTAGTTATATAATTATGGAAAATAATTGTGAGTTGGTGAGCAGTCGTGGTTTGTTGAAATCGTGTTCCATTCGTCATCCTAATCCTCAAACTGCTGAAGTAAATCTTCATGAGTATTTGGAAAACATGAATCAACATGAAAACATGTCAATCTATGTGAATTCACATTCTTTGGCGACATTTGTAGATGTATATTTATCACGAATTCGATATAATTTTTTTTTAGTATCTGGAGACTCTGACTTAGGAGTCACTGAAGAAGTGCTAAATGAAAAGCAATTGGAAATTCTTATTTCCAATAAATATTTAATAAAATGGTTTGCTCAAAATTTACTTGCCAAGGCAACCGACAAATTGTGTCATCTTCCAATTGGGTTGGATTATCATACCATATTACAAGACCCATCACACTGGTGGCGAATGGAATGTGATAATGAGGGATATTTACCCGGCGAACAAGAAATTCTCTTAAAATCAATAAGAGATAAATCTAAACCATTCTACGAGAGAAATAAAAAAATATTTTGTAATGTTCATTTTAGACCAGACAGATATGGACAAAGAGAAGATGCTATTGCCTCAATCCCAAATGAATTGATTGATAAAGCAGAACAACATTTAGCACGTTCTCAGACCTGGAATAGAAAGGCTCAAAACATGTTCGTGTTATCTCCTTATGGTAATGGATATGATTGTCATCGAACATGGGAAGCTTTATGTTTGGGTTGTATTCCAATCATGAAAGCACCCATGTTCAGTGAGCTTTTTGAGGGACTGCCTATTATAAATGTTGAAAATTGGTCCGACATCACACCTGATTACCTTGATAAAAAGGTCCAGGAGTTCATAAAAATAGATCAAGATTGGGATTTTAAACTAAAAAAATTAACATTAGCATACTGGGTAAAGCAATTTAGACCTTAAACTGATGCGCCGATTCCGAAGTAAAAGTCGTCTTTTTTTGCTTCCAAATGACCCTTATGTATTTTCACTCCATATTGAAAAGTTGCCCAACCAAGGAGGGCACCCACTAAGGCCCCAACTAATGTTTGACTCAAGAAATGATGTTTATATTCAACTCTTTGGTATATGACAATGAGAGAAAGAATGAAATAGGCTACTAAAACCCGAATATCTTGTGTAGCCAAATAAACAAATACAGTTGTAAAAAATGCTATTTGGGTATGTCCCGATGGCATTCCAAAACGATTAAAGTCTAATATTTTCCTATAAGCTTTTTCTAATTCTACTTTATCGTCCTCTGGTCGCCCTTGGGCAATCAGACCTTTTAATAGATAGTTTACCAAAGCATTCATTACACTACCCATAAGGAAAAGCACGAAGTATTTTGGATAGGATTTTAAAAGCAAGAGAGAAAAAGCAACCATAAAAAGAGGACCGTTCGCTCCCATTTGGTATATTATGTTTTGAAAGGTAATCATAATATATCGAGTGATAAAATTAACACTATTTAAACCTTTAATTAGTATTGATATAAAAGCTCACACACCAATGTAAAAGAAAAATTTGCGCCATTTAGATTCAAAGTATTTCCTTTGTCATCAAGAAGACGAACACGTAGTCTTTCAATATCAACTGGCCCAAAATAGGTTCGCGCGTTTTCTTGAATAGGCCCACTAAAATCCACATACATATTACCCGTAGAAGTAGGTTTTATAGGTAAAATACCCAATACATTTGTGGTAGATGGAGCTTTCGCTCTGGTATCCAAATTATTTTTATTGTTTTCAATAATTTGATTAATTGTATAAATTTGATTTTGTGTTAATGTTCGTGGTGCGCTTTGAATAAGCTGAGGAACATAATTTCCAGACTGGTCTTGACAAACGTATGGATGGTCAGTTGTAAAATATGAGGGGAGGTTTACAATTTTAGATGGCTCTGTGATAGTAACCATTCCATTATTCAGATGATTTTGATTGAAATCGTCAACCACCAGAATGAAATACCGTGGACCAAACAATTCTGGAACAGAATCAGCCAAATTTCCAGAAGGATCAACAGTTACAAAACCATCAGTCGTTTGGAACCCCATATTATACCCAAGGGTTTCATTAACATGTAAAGCTTGTGGGATACAGGTTTGTTGGCAAATTAGTGCTTTGTCTACATTAAAAAAAGTAATTCTTGTGAAAGCACTTACTGTAAAAGCTGTATATGGAGAGCCTGCTGGAGGTGTAAACACTGCTCCATAGTAATTCAAAGTTATTTTAAAAGTAATAGCATCATATGTGGTAGATGAACCCGCGAAACCCGCATTTATCATAGCAGTATCAATAGCTAATACCAAATTAGGTGCTTTATAACTTCCCGGAGGAATTGAAATTGGAATATCTTGATTGTTATCTGAAATCCAGAAGCAGGTATTTCCATATATATCATCAATGTTGTAGTAGGTAAGTGGAATCTGTATGGAATAAATACGCATTTGTAGCACGTTATTCAATTTATCAGACAAATCTAAAGTAAAATCAGTGCTAATATTTCCTCCAGCCGATTCTTGCCTGTAAAAACTATCAATAACAACCATTCGATTAACTGTATTTTCTAATGTTGGGTTAAGTTTTCCATCTTGGGCAACTGAAACGTTATGGGTATTATTGACTCCCAATTGTTGTCTTTCCATCGGAACATTTTCATTCCCATATACATCAATTTTTTGAAATCTATCAGTAATTTTTTCATTTTGAACAGGGTCGTCTTGTTTTAAAGCGTTTGCACTTTGTGTCCATTCTTTGTTAATGGAGGCTTGTGGCTCAATATTTTTTGATTCTCCTTTATTTATTTCAATAGCATTTTCTGTCAGGGCGTCCCGTATGTCAAAGAAAAATTTTGTTAGTTGAGGTCTATCGTTTTTTTGATATTTCAAAATAAACTTTTCCGTAGCATCAAAGATTGCGTCTGTATCTTTTGCTTGTTCATCATTCAAGTTCAATAAAAGTAACAGTTCCGCATATGTATAATCATCTATATTTGTACTTATTTTACCAACATCATCCATTATATTTCTACTTAGAAAATCTTTATGTATTTTGATACTCTTGACAGTTTTTATACTTTTTTACAAATGTTGTAACTATTTCACGAATAATATCAGTGCCTTCACAAACTCGATGGTAAAGTAATTTCTCAGGAACCGTGGTGAAACCTGCTCCTCGTTTCATATGGGTTTTTTCTTTAAACAGAATATGTTCTAATTTCTCTAATAGATCTTGAGAAAGGTCCTCTCTATTTAGTCGATGATGTCCCACAAATACGTAACGATTATAATTTCCACATGAGTATGGTGTATATTCATATCTTGGTGTAGGCTCGTTTCTAATTAGTCCAATTCCTAATATTTGATTGTTACTATTGTTCATCTCAATCACACATGTTGGTGTTCTTGGAAATATTTTAGGGGCAATAGGCTGAGGTGATCCATATACGCATTTTATATTTGTATTTCTATTCCTGAATATTTCATTTTCAACCCATGTATCATGGTTAAATCGAGTAGTTAATAAATATTTTATTCTCATTTTTGAAGGGAAGGATAGGTGTGCGATTCTTTCATTTTTAAATAATATTCATTTATATTATTTAATAAATGCTAACAGATATTCTTTATAACAATCATGGTGTTAGATTACCACGATTATTAAAACAAAAATGTAATGAAGCACGAAAAATGAATGTAAAACCTGGAGAAGATGGTATAAATCGTAAAGTATTTTTAACGATAATAGCTTGTCATACTACGGACACAACAAAAGTAAAGGTAGTTGTAAATAGTATTAAAAAACTTGAATTCCCAGGAAACAAGATAGTTATTGTTTCAAGCGAAAACGCGCTGTATAATAATCAAATGGCTGAAATTGTATCTAAAATGTATCCCGATATAGAAATATATTCAATACCCAACGATTCTAAATCGGATATTGGTAAATGGATGTATTATATTAAAAATGAATATGTTCCTAATTATGACCATGTAATATTTACTAATGATTCCATTTATTATAATGAACCTGTTTATCACTTTTATAGATATATGGTGCATACTAACGTAGAACTTTATGGATATAATGACAGTTCTCAAGAAGACGATTATCATTATCAATCATTTTTATATGGGGTTCAAAAAAATGCGATTCCAAAATTAGTAGCTCACTATAATAAAGTTGAACCATTATTGACTGGATACACTGAATTAATAAATAATTTTGAAAAAAAACTTACAAAGATTTTTGAAAGAAAAGACTGTTTTTTGCCTATCGCCTACATTCAAGGTCATAGAGGAAAAAACGTTTATTTTAACAATGATTCATTATATTCCACACTTAAGAAAGCAGGGGTTATGTCTATTGTAAAAACAAAAAGGATTAATGGTGGACCAATTTATCATCCACATATTCCCAGCTCTTCACAACGAGTTGGAGGATTAGTTAGTGCTTTTAAAAATTACGGTGCCGAACTTCCAAAATATCTTTAAACTTATTGTTGACTTACAATAAGTTTAATTATCCACCACAATCTGAAATCACCATCTCTTTTACAAGGTCATCAAAAGATGTGGTTGGCTTCCAACCAAGTTCATTACGGGCTTTTGTGCTATCTCCTAGGAGTTCATCTACCTCTGTTGGACGGAAATATTTTTCAGAGACAGTAATAAGTTCTTTCCCAGTTATTTCATCATATCCTACTTCATTTATTCCTTCTCCCCTCCATTTAATATTAAATCCTTTCAAAGCAAATGCCTTTTCAACGAATTCACGCACACTATGATATTCATTTGTAGCAAGAACATAATCATCAGGTTTATCTTGTTGAAGAATGAGCCACATACCATATACATAATCCTTAGCATGCCCCCAGTCACGAAGGGAGTTGAGATTTCCTAATACCAATCGGTCTGTTTCACCTTTCAAAATTTTGCTAAGCCCAATTGTAATTTTCCTTGTAACAAAGTTGTGTGTGCGTCTTGGACTTTCGTGATTAAATAATATTCCTGATACTGCGAACATATCATATGCCTCTCGATAATTCTTGGTTATCCAATAACCATAAAGCTTAGCAACTCCGTAAGGAGATCTTGGATAAAAAGGAGTGGTTTCTTTTTGAGGAACCTCCATAACTTTCCCGTAAAGTTCTGAAGTGGATGCTTGGTAGAAACGTATTTTGTTTAAACTAATTCCACAATTTCGAATTGCTTCTAATAAGCGAAGGGTCCCTGCTCCATCTACATTCTGCGTATATTCTGGCATATCAAAAGATATCTTGACATGGCTCATAGCAGCAAGATTATAAACTTCTAACTTGGTAATAAGTTCACTTTTGTATTTAGTTCTTATTTCATTTAAAATATTCATAATGTTTACTGGGTCTGCTAAATCCCCGTATCTTAAATACAAAGAATCATTATGGAATATGTGTTCTATTCTTCCGGTATTAATACTCGATGAACGTCTAATAATACCCCAGACTTCATATTTTTTTTCTAATAAAAGTTCTGCCAAATATGAACCATCTTGTCCAGTAATACCAGTGATAATAGAAATATTATACATGATTTCGTGTTGGTATATCTTCTAATAAAGTATTAGATTTTAAGTTTTTATTTGTATCTATTGTTTTCATAGTTTTATTTTTGGATTTTGATTTTGTCTTTTTTTTGAAAAGATCTAATTTAACAGTTTTATTGCGAGAATTTTCTTTGGGTAGGTCATTATCTCTAAAAAAAAGAAAGAGTTCGTTTAAATCTTGAAACATAGAAATTGTATTTTCAAAGTTTACATTATCTATTTTGTTAGATTCGTGAATATAATTTTCATGAAAAGTTTCTTTAATTAAATGTTTGACATCACTTGGGTCTGCTGCGAGATTATATTTGATTAAAAAATCAAATTTATAAGAAAAACCATCTTTATAATTATTAATTAAATCCATCAATACGTTGTATGGTAATACATTTTGTGGTCTCAATATAATTTTTTCCTTTTTAATATGTTCTATCTGATTATCTTTATTAATATAAACAAAAGCTACACAAACAAAGTCAACACTTTCTTTATAAAATTTGTTGTAAGATGTGTCAATAGTTTCAAATTCTGATATCCAGCCTTCATCTAATTTTTCCGTCTCATTCATCGCTACATGAACGAGACATTATTTAAAATATGTCTAAACGTAATCCTCATCAGAGTAATCTCCATATTCATCATACATCATATCTATATCACCTTCACTTGAGTCGTCATCATATTGTATTTCATCACAAATATAATAATGTTTTTTGTATTCATCATATCCATAGTTTTCAATAAATTCTTCCTTTTCCAATTCAAAATTATTGCACCATGTTTCAATAAAAGCTTCAGCCTTTTCTTGAGCTTCAGCTTCAGCAATATTAAAACTACCATATGAATAATCTTCCCAACACACCTTGTTATTTGTGGGATTAATAGATAAATATAACCAACCGTTTTGTTTATTGTCACCAGTTTGTTCGCTATTATTTACCAAATCATTTATATGATTGTATTGAAGCTCTGAAACATCGGAAGTTTCCTGGAAAGAATTATCTAAAGTAGGAAAATCAAGTTCGGATTCCAAACTGAAATTATCCTTTGGTGGTTTGAGTGGTGTACTCCTTTTGAATGGCGGTTGATAGGTAGATTTCCACGTCATATTGTTCTGTTGGAATAATTCAACAAAAAAGATTTATTTCATTTTTTGTTTAAATATTACATATTTCAAAATTAAATTAAATATCATCAATATCAATGTCGCCTTCATGTTCAAAGTCCATAACTACATTTGTATCACCTGTTTCAGCCTCAATAAGTGCTTGATATTCTTCGTGTATAGTATCATCAGTAAACTCGATGTCATGTGTGGAATCTCCTGTTCCACCAACAGGTCTATCAGAGCCATTTAAGAATTTCCAATCAATAGTTGTCTCAGTTGTTTTCAATTTATCTCTGTCACTATCTGAATAAACTTCAAGTAGGTCACATGTTATACGGGTTGCTGAGGTTTCCCAGTCTCTATCTCCGACTAATACAAGTGTTCCTGGTCTTATAGAATTGTCTCGCTTTTTTCCAGGCGCACGAAATTTTCCTCTAATTACACACAATCTCTCTTTATCATCGCTTCCAAGAACTGAACAGTTAGGGCCTCCTAAAATCTTAGTAACAATGGCGTAAGTTTCCCCCTCTTCAGCAGTGCGAAGACGACCTCTTCCTCCTCCTAACGATTTTCGCGCCATGTTTTTGTGTCTGCTTCCTCCTGTTGTGTTCTTTACCATGATTATAAATTGAGTTTTTATTTAAATTGGATTTAAAGGTATTAATGATTTCATTTTTTAAGTAAATGGCTTATAAAAATGAAAACATCAAATACAATATTAATGTTAACTACAACTCGAAAATGGATTCAAAAATCGTTACGAACTCTAACATATTTTATGTGTGTATGTTATAATCCAAGGGATAAAATGGATTGCCTTGATAAAGAAGTCGAGGAAGCCAATTGGAAAAATACCAAACCATTTATACCTCAAATAAAAGCATGTAAAGTAATAAAAGTATACGATGGAGATACAGTAACCGTAGCTGCGAAACTTCATGAATCTTTCCCGGTAAATCGGTTTTCAGTAAGGTTAAGCGGTATTGATACTCCTGAACTTAGGGCAAACAATGAAAACGAGAAAAAAAGAGCAATTATTGCCAAAACCTTTCTTCAAGATAAAATATTGAATCAAACAGTTTTTTTGGAAAATATTACAACAGAAAAATACGGTAGATTATTGGCAACTATTATTCATAATGATGTAAATATAAACCAGGCAATGATTGATAATAATTACGCAGTTCCTTACAGTGGTGGTAAAAAAGAAACTCCAGCAGAATGGTTGGAAGATTTATAAGGTGGGAATTATGAATATAAACAGTAATTCTTTTATACATTATGTACAATGAGCATCCTCGATCTTGATTTAAATATTGATAATTATGAGCTTCATGAAGTGGAATCTTTTATGCGTCTCGTATCCCCTTATACACTTAACGATGTTATTGAAAACGAAAAACTAATTATTGGGGTAATTAGTCAGGACGTGAATTGTCCTGTGGAAAAGAAAAGCGAATTTATTGAATTTATGAAGAGTGTTAAACAAATGTTGGTTCATAATCTAAAAAAACAACTTGATAGAACGATTGAAAATGATCAACTTCTTCCTGATGAAGAATATGTAATTGAAAAAGATGTAGGCAAAGTGGTAAATCAAACGAGTGTAACTCAAGCTGGCGGTGGAAATTCTTTTGTTCTTAACAAAGAAACCACATCTTTTAATGATGTGATTGATAAAGAGAAATATTTAAACCCTGTAGAAACATACCCTACTAACATAGCACGAAGCGATTTGAATGTTTTAAAACGAAAAACTATTCTTCAAACAGTTGTTTTGAACACATCATTTCGTCAAAATTATATGAATACTTCTTCTACTAATTTTTCTATGGTTTTACCTTATCAATTCAAGAATGTAATGTCAATGCGACTTTCATCAATTCAACTTCCTAACGTTCTTTATTGTTTTTCAACATCTAAAAAAAATAATACAATTTATTTGGAAGAAACAGAAGGAGCAAAAGCAAAAGGAACTGTTACACTGCCTGATGGTAATTATAGTCTTACTGATGTAGTTAGTAATTTGGAAACTCAAATCAATACACAACTTGGAACCGGAGTAAGATTCACTGTAACCAGTAATCCTTTTACTCAACAAATTACAATTGCCAACACTACTAATAAATTCATAATAGATTGTGGCACAGGAGCCAAATCAAACATGATTGTGGATACAATGGGTTGGATCTTAGGATTCAGGGAAACTAAGTTAGAAGATGAAAAAAGTTATACTGCGGCAGCAGTTTACAATCCTACAGCGTCAGAAACCCTTTATTTCATATTAAATGATTTTAACAATTCTCAATCGCAAAATATATTAGCTATGTTTTCCGAGAGTTTTATTGACGATAATATTTTAGCTATGATTCCCTTAACAAGCAACAGCTTTCATATTACTTTTAGTGATGGAGCTGATTTACTCGAGAAAAAGAGGACTTACTTTGGTCCAGTAAATATCCAACGTATACGTGTGGAAATACGTGATAAATATGGTGAAATTGCTGACCTTCAGTCAATGGATTTCTCTTTTTCCTTAGAATTAGAAGTTGGTTATGATTGGTAATTATTCACTCAAGCATGTAATAACTTCCTCACAAGGATTATACAATCCATTTGTGTTATGTTTTTCTTGAAATGTTTTGAACAATGATGATTTTTCCATATCACGAGGAATTACCCTTTTTTGAATTTCCATAGACTGTTCTTCAGTGTCATACCAATATTTCTCATAAAACTCTTCTTCGTCGTCATCACTATTCCAAACGATGGAGGGTGTTTCATCGTCGGTTAATTTGCCAAATTTTTCCACTCTTTCGCGCCATACTGGTGTAGTTTTCGCGGCTGTTGGAATCCATTTATAACCGTTTCTCCAAATATCCATATGTGTATCTGAAATATTTTGGCGATTCATAGATACTATATTGTATTGATTAGGAGAAAACTTGACAGCGTCTTTATAAATTTTATATGGGTAACGTGTGTCATCCAAGTCTCGTTCTTTTGTTTTATGTTGTTCAAATAACTGTGAATCAGGCACAACATATTGCTGTTTCTTTTTGGGATTAGAGGCTTCGGTGTTTTTTATTGTTGTAAATCCTTGAACAACACGAGTTATAAATATAGTTTTGGAGTTGACATGCTTGTTTGTATTTTTCTTTTCAATTTTTGTTTTGATATTTTTAGAAGTGAAGAAGGTATTTACAGTATTTACAATATCTTTTCTCTCTTTGTCTGTGGCACAACACCAACGATGGCACAATGCTTCAAGTTTTTCTTGGTCCAACATTTCACTAAGAGTCATGGTAGCCTCTTCATCATCAGCATAAATTTCAGAAGTAACTCTATTAAGCATATAAACATCAGTAGTTGAATCACGTTTTAGTAAATTGCTTATTATTAAACACATAAAATCTTGTTTTTGTTTTTCAGAAATAGCAGAGGTTTCCTTCTTTTTCAAATAAGTTTCTAATGGGATATTCGAGGTTGCGTAATGGTGGTAGTAAATTTCCCACAACGCGCTGATTGTATCGTCAATAAACCCACTAAAGGATAGTTCGGATGCCCAGAAATAAGAACTCTCCTTATCTTTATTTAGTAAGGATGCTCTCAATGCCCAAATAGCATCGTTTTTTAAGTATAAATATCTCGTAAAAACAGGAAGGGGAGCCATTGTTTAATACTGATAATATAAGTTTAATTCAAATCTTAAGTTATTCTTTCACTAAATAGCAATACATATTAAAAAGTATTTCATTTTTTTATTAAGATATCGTGTCAACAATTCTCTTTGATTTTAATAAAATCTGTGGTCAATATATAATGGGTGAGAAGTGGTTCGAATTTGTGAAAAGAATTAAGAAAGAGGGTAATCATGAATCCCTCAAAGACGCTATGCGTGAAGCAAGTAAGCGCAAGAGTGAATGGAAAAAGGATGGTGCTACTCCTGCTAAATCCGTTTCTAAGAAAACTAAAAAAGCCAGAAAAGGTAAGAAGAGCAAGAAGTCCCGCAAGACTAAGAAGTCAAAAAAGTCCAGAAAGTCTCGTAAATCCCGCAAGTAAATTAGTTGTCGGTGTATACTTGTAATGAATTGTTATATTTTTCAATTCATTACATATATCTATTTTCATTCAATTTATAAAATAATTCTTGTGCTGATAGGCGTTCGTTTGGTATCAAACAAGTGCACTGAAATAAGACATCGGAAATAAATGAGGGTAAGTGTACAATGTCTAACATGCCAATTAATTGTATATATACCTTTGCTAACCCATATATGTGCCATTGATTCTTGTATGTGCTAAGAATGCGAATTATTTCAATTCTTGATTTATTAAAAATTGGAGAAAAAAATTTTACACATGACTTTAGTTGATGGTCAGTTAGTTGTTTTCCATTGAGTTTCCCGAATCTTGTACAAATTTCCTCAACGTTAAGAATTGACAAAGTAGGTCTATCTTCACCCAAAAAATGATTTAACACAAATAATTCAATAGGTAAATAATAAGGAGGCACCGGTTGTTCTATAAAATCAAATAAAATAGGTGTTAAATCATCTCGAAATCCTATTTGAGTATAATTAACATGAATGATATTGTTGTCATTCAATATTTGATACGACTTTAAAAGATAATTCAATGATGATATTACGAGAGAAACAGCATCGGTAGAGTCTCGTTTTAAAAAAAAGGTTGCCAAAGGAGTAAGATTTTCTTTAGTAATCATAACAAAATCTTTTGAATCGTCTATTAACGACTTGGACTTAATAGGGGAAAAACGTAGTATGTAATCCGGAATCTTTTTAATCTGCTCATCTTTTGATTTTTGGATGGAAGACAAATTTACAATTTCAGAAACATGTTTATTTTTGGGAAATACGTTTCTGAACAAAGGCTGGGCTTCATACATATTATAAGTATATTTTGGGTCCATTATTAATATATTTTAATTTTTTAAAACATGGAACCAAACAAAAAATACAGTATGTTACAACAATAATTGATAGCCCAATTAAGGGTCAGTGTCCTTTTTCTTCAAAACATAGTATCTATTTTTGTAGGTTTTTTTAATTTTATCTTGAATTTCTTTAACATCAAATCGTGCTTGAATATGAAGTGTATCTATCCATCCTTCCAATAATTCCTTATTATCTAAGCAGAATTGGTCATAACCTTTGGCAGGACTGTATTCGTCGTTTGTGCGATTGTTTTCAATATGTCTATCGACTGTTTGAAGAATATCCTTGTCGACGGGAACATACATCCGTCTTTCTACTGGTGCCTTTTTCACAGTGCTCTTTTTTCTAAAATAATAACGGGCACTTTTGAACATTTTGTCTTCAACATCTCCAGTATACTTGAGAGCAGTTAATCTATCCTTTTCATCATTTATTATATCTTGATTTTCAACTATCCATTCCTTCCATGCTTCCTTAAATACGATACGATCATCGTCACGATGTATTTGTGAAAACTTACTAATTTTATCTACAACTGGGTCTGCGAATTTGAATCTGTAAACCTTTGAGTCTTCCATGATTATTTTATTTTTACTGAATTAGCTTGACTGAGAAAGAGTATTTCATTTTTTTTTATTTACCATTATGTATGACCCATCCTATGCGTTCCAAATCATTTACTATTTTTTCTCAGCCTTTTCTGGACCGGCATATGGAATGTTACAAAACAATTATTACATTAAATACTGCCCCACAAGGTCCTTTGGGAGAATTCGTTTCAAATATTCGAATGCCACCTTTGAGCGAATTCAAAACACCCAGCCCTTGTTGTCCTACAAGGAAATGTGAGTTAGTCCTTCGTTCTTTCCATGGATATGGTCCTATGACTATAGACGAGTTACCTGACTTGTTTTCATATCTAACAAGTAACAACTATGATGTAAATACCCGTTTAACAAAAATACTCAAGAGTGAACAATCTGGTGGAAGAGATACGATTGCTTTTGTAAGCTACCAACAATAACGAAAAAAATGAATGTTTTCGTTATTTTTAATAAAAGGAAACAAAAAGATAAAACATGAACACAAGTAAACCAACATCAAAAGCAAAGTCAAAGGTAAATCCAACCCCGCAGGTAAAAGAAAAAACAGAAGAAGAAATTTTAAACGATAAATATGTAGAACAACTTGACGACATTCATAAAGTTGCTTATTTAATAGCAAAGGACCATTTGGGGTCTTCATTTGATTTAATCAAAAGTATTGGGTTTAATGAATGGAATAAAAAGTAACTAATTATGGAAAGAGTTAATAGAATCCTTAGTTCGAGTAATAACCTTTTTGTATACCGCAGGATGTGATTCAATTTTTTCTTTAATTAAACCACCACCTTTTGGAGGTAAACCAGCAGCACCTTTATTTTCTCTTCTTTTTTTGTCAGCAGGATTATCGTCTTGTTCTACATCAGCGTTAGCATAGTCAAATACATCTTCGATTTGATCGAGTAAGGGAATTTGGGGTATTGGGGGTATGGAATCCAAAAAAGGAAAGTCCTTTGCGGGATCAAATCCAGCAGCCATTAGACTTACTTTTACTTCTTCGATTTCGTCCTTGATATCATATAAAGCCTCACGGGCATTTTTCATACCAGCCATTGCTTTATCTCCAGCTGAAATTAACGATATTAAGTTCCCGAAAGCAGGCAACGCTCTCATTATATTTTCTCCCGTATCTAATCCTTTTACAGCCATATCAGAACTCATTTGATGAGCAACATTATTTATTTTATATTCCAGAGCTTCCTTCTGTAGTCTTGGAAGTCCATGGAGCATTCTTTTATTTAATCGTGATGTTACTTGCCAATTAACAAGAATAGCAATTTTATTTGCGATTAATAATTTAACAGCTTCCATAACTCCATCGAACATTTTCAACTTTCCATCTTTATCTTTCTTTCCTCCCCGATGCTTCAATGTGCGTTTGTATTTTTTCATTAATGACTTCAATTTTTGTTTTCTTGTTTGTGACATATAGGTTCTTATATTATAGCAAGTTTTTTTAATTACCAACGAGATTTTTAAAATCAGCAAAGGTCATCTTTCGCCGTGTTTCGTGTGAATCAGATTTCGTTTGTTGAAGAATATTCATATTAGAAATTTTTCCTTCACATGTAAAAGTGTTTGTTTTCTCAAGAAAGAGCTCCGGTTCTTTTGATTTTGTAGATGATGGCACTTCACGGACATTAGCACCCACACCAGGTGTAGTCATTTGATTATATGTTTTGAATTTGGCAAAAACAGATTTCTTTTCAGGTTCTGTTTCGTCTGTTTTATTGTCTTCTACTTCATTTTCGTTTTTCTCTGTTTCAGAAACTTCGTTTTCTTTTTTTAGTTTTTCTATTTCTTGTTCTGTATCAACCACGAGCTTTTTGGCATTAAATTGAATAGCAAATTTTTGAGCAACCGCTTCCAAAAATCTATAAGGCATAGTGTTATCTGTGTAATACACAAAAGTTTCTTTTTCTTCGTTGTACATCATAACTACATTACCATACGGAGTGTAATCAACTACAAATACGTTTTTAATTGACTCAGGATAAACATCTACTTCATTTAAACTCCTAAATTTTTCTATGTATTTCTTTTCGTAGGGAACATATGGTTTTGGAGAGGGTTTTTCCTCTTCTTCAATAGAGTTTACATTACTTTTAGTTTCCATTAGAAAATGTGTAAGTGCCAAAAACAGATTATAAATATTTATTTGTTTTTTAACATCGGGATAGACAGCGAAAACAGCTGAAATCAACAATAAAAAAACTATGGAAGAAGCTTCCATCTGTATTCTTCTTATTTAGTTAAGTTTAAATTATTTGTTAACAAATTGTAAATTTAAAATTATTCAGAATTCAACTCTTCTTTTCGTAAATTGAAAAGCTCATCTATTTCTTTTGTAAGAATAGGCACATCTATTAATTCATAGGTGTCTTCATTGTCTTCTTTACAATTGGGGTGAAGTCGTACTAATTTTAATGTGGTGACACGTTTCCCGTATTTTCTCTCAAGTATTGCCTTATAGGTATTCAATTGGAGGGAGTAATGCCAAAAGTTAGAGTCTGGAAGATGACTAATACAATAGGTTTCAGCATATTTGTCAAATTTATTAATCCTGGAAATTTCTTTACTCCTTTTCCAGTCATAGATCATTAGAGACCCATCTGGATTTTCATATACCATATCAATAGAGCCAGATAATTTCAGGTCATCATCATATACTGTCCATTCTGTTCGGTACGGTTTAAGCTGAGGGTTTTCTTCGACAAATTTCATGAAATATTCCCATTCTGGACTATTTCTTGCTTCAACTAATTGTTCACACGTATCTCTTTCTTTTTTGTATTCATTCAACAAATCAAGATGTGTATAAGATTCCAAATCCGGATGGTTCATAAAACATTCAATTTCATAATGCATATCTGTTCCTGCTCCACTCACCGAGGCCCCATTATCACTCCACATTTTCTTAATTTGCTCAGCACTCATCCCCCAATATTTATTTTCTGGGTTCCAATTTTTTCCTTTCATCATTTTTTTGATAATTGCGTCAGCATCAAATTTTGGAAAATGATGATGATTCCAGGTTGTTACTGATGTATATTTACTTTCCAAATCAGTGTGAATAGTATATTTGTGTCCTTCTTCTTGGAAAGATATATTTTTATCTCTCTCATGGCTATTTTTTTTAATTAAAATCTCTTCAAGCTTACTGGCTACCATGGTTGTTTGTTTGAAAGTATTCAAAACGTTCATTTAATTTCATTTTTTTGCGTATCTAATTTTACCTGGCATATATAACATATGGGATATACTGTAGAAGTATCATTTAATATTGAAAAGTGCAGTGGAATTTCTGAAAAATTAGGTAATATTTTTAACTACGCAAAGTCGTCTCATGCTATTTCTTCATATGAAGATTATGAAATGTCTGGAAATGTAAAAATACCGAGACGTCATTGTGTCGTTAACACTGTCTTTGGTGATGAACAATCGTGTGACTGTGCTCAATTTATTAAATCTATTAGTTTTGATCGACAGATTTACATTGAAAGTATTTATTCAGACTTTGGTCCGTATAATTTAATTTATGCTTCACCACATTACATAAAGAATATGGAGAAACGAACAGCCAAGGCGTATCAAGAAAAAAGAGCTAATAGAGCTCTCAGTCTTTCTGAAGGAGAATCTATAATTTTACAAGCTATAACCGAAGTAAAAGATAAATACAAAAAGAAAAACAAAAAGACCAAATCCCTTGGTGAGAATCCCTCTTTACCTAAGGCACCTTATTTATCTTTAGGACCTTCGGGACTTACTGGTCTTTCTACTTGATTTTGACCTTGAACTTCTTTTACTTAAATGAATACGTTTTGTTTTAGGACGAGGAGTTCTGCGACTCGATTTTTTGGATTTTTTAGATTTTTTTGTCTTTTTGTGACGTCTGCGTTTTTTTAGTTTTATTATTTTTAATGGTTTTCCTCTTTTTACTGAAATAACATGCCGTCTTGTTTTAGGATTCATTTTATATACTTTCTGATCAACAAGGAAATCATCATATAATCTTTCTTCCAAGGGTTTTTTAACTGAAGGAACATTTAATATTTTAGCTAAATCTTTGTTATCTAAAACAATGTTTAGTTTATCCCGTTCACCATCGGTAGTCATATCTAATTGAACGTCTGCGATTTTTCCATCATAATCAACATTCCAGTCAGTTTTATTCATGTGTCTTTCACCGGATTGATCCACAAACGTAGTTGCGGAACCAGTGCTTTTAAGGTAATTATAGTCCATTTATATAATTGAAGATTATATATGTCATCTGATAGGAAAATTGATTACGATGATATTTTGTCGTCTATGAATTTATACGTTGAAAACGGACAGCTCCGAATTATCAAGGGTCCGCAACCTTCAAATGGAGAAGCACCAAAACAACTTAATTTTGGCCCTAAGCTTACAGAAGAGGAAATAGAAAAGAAGAAAAAGGATGAAGAGGAGGAAAATAAAAGAATTTTTTTGGAAAAACTTCAACACCAGAAAAATGTTGTAGGGTTACAAAAAGCAAGAACTAAGTATATGTCATACATTAACAACTATCCTGAACAAATTGTTCAAGACATTCCGCAACGCACCACTGCTATATTTCCAATTAATTACTGGCGCTAATCAAAAAAAATTAGTGCCACCAGAAAACATCATCGTCATCTTTTCCCTCGACGACCTGGACACTTTTTTCCTTTCCAACTAAATCAACCACTCCACGTTTTTTTTTATAATCACGTGCCCTCATCTCGGATTCGTTTCGTTCTTGTTTAACATATGTTTTTGCGGGTTTAGTCTTTTTTATTTCTGAATCATGTAACACCTTGAATGCTTTCTTTTCCACAGTATCAGACATATATTGTTTGTATCCTTGTAGTTCCAAACGTGTTGATTTTTCCATTACTTCAAACTCTTGCTTATGAAGATAATCTTTCATTCTCCACCGTAAATCAGTATCTTGTGCTCCCAAAATACGAACCGCTAACAATCCTGCGTTGGTAGCGTTGTGAATTGCTACTGTAGCGACTGGAACTCCTTTTGGCATTTGTACAATTGATAACAATGAATCATTTCCATTTAATGCGCTTGACAACACAGGCACTCCAATTACGGGCAAAGGAGTTAGCGAAGCTACCATCCCTGGTAAATGAGCGGCACCTCCCGCACCAGCAATAATACACTCAATACCTCGTTCAGCAGCCTCTTCCGCAAATTTAACCATTAGTTTAGGTGTGCGATGTGCGCTAACTATTTTTATTTCGTAGGGGACCTCAAAGTCTTCAAGAACCTTGGCTGCGCTTTTCATACAAGATAAATCACTGTCGCTACCCATTATTATGGAAACACGTGGAATAATCTGTCGATTGCCCATATTCATAAGAATTTCTTATTAATATGAAAAAATAATCTCTAAATAATTTTGAAAAATAATTAGGTCTTACCATAAATAGATATGACTTAAGATTTTGGGTGTATAATAGCCATTATTTTCTTTTATTTCTTTTTTAATTGCTTTTCCTCTATGAGGCGTGCCCGAATGCCTTGTATAATATCTGTTCATTCTTTTTCGAGTATTATGATTACGCTTAGCGTATAATTTTAAAGGAGTGCGGTCTTTATATTGAGGGTAATCTTTATGTCCAAAATGAATTTTCCTAACCTTTTTAGTTTTTTTGTTTTTAACATACGCAGTATATTTTTTCAACTTAGGTCCTTTTTCAAATTTGATGATGGTCTCCTTCATACACTATGTAATGATTATTTCTTACTTAAAGATTAATTATCATAACATATATGAGTCAATTGTCTCTTACAAATCCTAACGATTTAGCTCCTGCTAATTTATTTTTTACATTCCGAAATCTCAATAGTTTGATGCTTCTCAAAATATTTGTAGAAGACCCAGAGTTGAAAAAAAAATACAAAGAAGCAGCAGATAATCATAATTTAAAAATGAAGAAAGAAAACTATCCTGACGCAGGTTTTGATATTTTTACACCTGAAGATTACTTTTGTAATTCAGAAATAGTAAGTAAAATTAACTTTGGTATTAAATGTTCTGCTTCCAACGCTGCTTGGCAAATGCCCAACACCTTTGTTCACACCGGTTACTATATGTATCCCCGCTCCAGTCTTTCCAAAACGAAGCTTCGTTTGGCAAATAGCGTGGGTATTATTGACAGTGGTTATCGAGGAAATTTGATAGGCGCGTTTGATTGTATCAGTCAAAACGAAGAATATAAAGTTCTGAAACATGATAGATTGGTTCAGATTTGCGCCCCGGATCTGAGACCTATTGTTGTTCAAATAGTTGATTCCGAAGAGGATCTTGGAGAAAAAACAAGAAGAGGTGGAGGTGGCTTTGGTTCTACTGGTGTGTAATGTGGTAAATTACGGATAATAGTTTAGTTTTTTGAATGTATTTTATAATCATTTTTTATATTTTCATTTCTATTATCCTTTGTCATTAATTCTTTGATACTCGAAAAAGTATAATTTATGTATTTTAGTTCATATGCCAAATTCAATAATTTCAAAAAATTTTCGTAGAAAAGTCTGGAGTGGTCTATTCTTACATATTCATTTTTTACCTTTCTTTCTACCTGTGGGGTAATAGCATGCGTACATTCATGGATGAAAATAAATAAAAGATCTTCATCTTTTTTTTTCAAAGCAACATCCGTCAAAATTATTTTTTTGGGCACTATATTTAAAATTCTTCCTTTTTTTATTACTTTGTAATCACCCTCTGTGTCTCCAATACACCTGGCAATATATAAGGTATTATAAGAACAAGTCTCAATTTCAATATGTTTAAAACATGGATATGTTTTAGAAAAATCCAATTTTAATTGGTTAATTTTCTCCATATTAATGAAAAAATATAATATTAGTGTTTCAATTTCATTTTTATGGAAAAAAAATGAAATGAAAAGCTTTTTTCTCTTTGCAGACATAGGAAAAAGAAAAAATGAGCGATAACGAAAATATTGCTTTGTGCCCAAACGCAGACTGCCGTTCTAAGACGGAAGATATGCCTCATGACATTACTTATATGAAATGTGATCTTCACAATTTAAAACATGTATTAAAGTGTGAAACGTGTGATACAACCTGGACAATGCCAATCCAAATAAAAACAAATTAATTTTAAAAATAAAATAATAAGCAAGTATTTGTTTATTATTTTTTATATTACATACGTTGCTGATTTGAAAAGGTATTTTGTTATACAACTACATATTCAATTGTATTTACAACGTCAAATCTAACAATACTTCCGAGTTGAGTTTTTAATTTTCCAAACATAGAATCTTGATTGAAATTAGTATTCATCAATTTAATCAATACTTTGTTGTATTCTATACTTAACGTATCGTTTTTTGCTATGCGATCTGCGTTTTCACATCTCCATTTTGTCATAACTTCCATAATTCTTTGTAATATTGTATTCATAATACAAACAATTTCTTTTCTTTCCATTGACATCCATAACATTTTATTATCTTCAAATGCTTTGAAAACAAACATTTTACCGTTTATCATTGCTACAGGAGCTTCTGCTTTTCTAATATGTCTTTCTATTAAAACAGTAAATATTTCAACTATTTTTTTCTCGAATAACATTGAAATATCATCACAATCTACTTTGAATCTTGTTATTAATTCATTGTAATCATAAGCCGGTTTAATATTTTGATTCAGCCATTGGTCCCCGTTAATTTTACATTTTGTATAATTAGAAGTTAATTTTTCCATTTTTTCCAAAGATTTTTCAAGCTCCACATATTTACTCGCTAACCTTTGAGTAATTCTAACTAAGTCTTCATGACATGGCATAGCATCTAATTCCTCACTTTTAATCTTTTTTTCCCTGGTTGTCAGTGTTAACAATTCACATAATGATTTATGATTATTTAAAGAGCCTTTATTTGTGAAAGTCTTGCTACACGAAACACAAGAATACATTCGAATAGTGTTACGGTAGATTATGAATTTGGTGTTCATTTTTTAATGTTATTATAGTATAAATGTCTACTCATGTCCGTATTGATCATCAACGAAAATTCAACTGTAGAAACGGTAGGTCTGCTACAAAGTTGACAGGAAATACTCCTGCTCAAAGATATCAAAAACAAAAGCTTATTCACAACACGGTTCGTGTTCCTTCTTCTCTTTACTCAATGAATTTAGGTGCGCTCAATGTGTATCAATCACCTTCAGCAAAAACCTATGGAGTCAATTGGAACCAGGCCAGTGACCGCACCAACCCTCATCTTCAGCCTGCTGGTTCAAGTGGTGGAAATCCTGGAGGAAATAGCACCAAGCGTTCTGTTACTCGTCTTCGACCTGGCGCATTGGCTCCTGGAGGAGCAGGTGTCGATATTAAACACAATTCTTATGACAGATACCTTGCTCGCCTCAAAGGAAAGAAACCTCTTCGCCAACAAGCAGTTCCAGCCGCTTTCGCAAAAGACGAAGTTCCATTCAATCGTGCTGACCCTATTTATGGTGGAAAAATGTTTAAGCTTGGTATTATTGAAAAATGTGTATGTGAACCTGATCCTAACAAAGAGTTATTATATAGTGGTGCTGGAAGCGCATGCCTCGCACCTGAAATGTATGAAGAGCTTGAGAAAACCAAACAAAAAGATACTCTTTGTGTTACTCTTTGCGACGCCAAAAAGAACCAATATTACGGATATTCTACCAGTGATAGCTTTTTATTACAATGTGAACAAGGAATTGCGTGCGGAGATATTATTCCTGTGCTATAATTTCGAATAAATTATCTTTAGTATAACTATATGCCTCAAAAAATATCCATGATGGTGTCTACTACTTCGCGTTATCAACCTTTTTCTTCCCCAACTGCCACTCCTCCTAATAAGATTTTGGCACAAGGGAGACCAAAAAAACATATTGGTCAAACCTTGTCTGGGTTTAGTATTATTGAGCGTATTCGCCACACTCCTGCTGGGTGTGGTTCTTGTGGAGGCAGATAATACTTTCAAATGAATTTAAACACATTTTTATGTGAAAGTATATTATAGTGATGCAGATCTTTGTTAAGACACTCACAGGTAAGACAATTACATTAGAGGTGGAACCTTCTGACTCTATTGACAATGTAAAAGCAAAGATTCAAGATAAGGAGGGTATTCCTCCCGATCAACAGCGTTTAATTTTTGCCGGTAAGCAATTAGAGGACGGTCGCACTTTAAGTGATTACAATATTCAAAAGGAGTCAACACTTCACTTGGTTTTGAGATTGCGTGGTGGTGCTCCGATGACCGCTCTTTATCCTTACACCGCATCAAATTTTAGAACCAACAAAGCTAACAATTTTTCTACTTTGTTTAACACTACAGATTTGCTTTATAATAAGACTTATAACAATTGTAAAAATACTTTGTGTTTTACTCATAGCAAAGGGACTTTTATTTACAAACCTCATTCTGTAGCTGGAATGGTAGGAACCACAGCCGCTGCCTATCGAAGTCGTCGTAAGAGAATTTAAGTTATCAAAAAAAAATGAAATCTTTTTAATACTTGTTGAATATTCAGTGAACAACAAGTATTAAGTTAACTTTAAGTAAACCGACAAAGCCCAAAAATGACAACCTCAGCCTCGTATCAGTCTCATCTTATTGAGACTGATATTGAATTACAATGTTTATATAATCAGGCATTCTCTGGCACCCTCGAAAATTATTCTGTTGTAATTCCCAATGTAACAAAGCACGAAGCAAACCGAACTTTTATCCGAGATGTGTTTGACTTCTATGCTTTGGGAGAAGTTACTTCGGTCCAGTATCTTGAAACAAATATTGGCAATCACGAAACGAGAATTCATTTTAGACCATATGAAACACAGCAAATGAATAAACTGTTAGAGCTACACTCAGATAACATGTATTACACTTTAAAACTAAACAAATATAATCCAGAAAATCATGAAATGTGGCAAATTTTCTCACTTCCCCCTGATTCTGTAACACCTATTCAAGAATCCAAACCCAAAACCAAAGAAGTGATAATGTTGGAAAACAAAATAAACGAACTCCGTCAGGCTGTTGAAATGATTCCAGAACTTGTTTCAACCCTTGGGTCCTTGAACGCTCGTATCAAGTATCTTGAAGACCCTGAGTGGTTGGATGACATTTGCCAACCCCTTTCCATGGAAGATTTATCAACTTCATCAGATACTATGGATGTTGAAATAGACAGAAGAGAATTTGGCACCCAACCTATATCAACAGATGATTTGTGTGATGTTGACGTAATGGACACTGACAGTGATTCACTTGCTGAAATTTGGCCTATGCCCTTTAACCCATCTTAAATAAAAAATAAAAATTAAAATAAAAAATAAAAATACATTCACTTTCGAGTGTATTTTTATTTTGTTTTAATTACTTTGTATCCTCAAACGCAAAAGCGGAAATACTTTCCATAAGCTGAGCTGGAGCCGGTGGAGGTGTTGGATTTTCCTGCTCATTTTTTATGTAATTGTAAAACTCTTTTACTTTTTTATTTGTTATAACTTTTTGAAATTTAAAATCTTTCAGGAAAAGTCCATCCAGACTTTTTACACGTGATAAAGCGACATAAGTTTGACCAGCTTCAAACACGTCCGACCCGACATCAATTTCAGCAGTATCTAATGTTGCCCCTTGAGATTTGTGAATAGTTAGAGCCCAAGATAGCATCAAAGGAATTTGTGATATTCCAATTTGAGGCACAGATTCGCTTTGCCATGTATGAGGTCCCACTGTAATAGGAATAGGAATACCATTAAATTTTACAACTGGCAACCCTTGTTCACTAAAACGTAACACTTTTCCTTGACTTCCATTACATAATCCATAACCTTCCGCAGCATCTTCAATATTTACTGTGCACATTACTTGCGCACCGGGTTTTAATACAACTTTACTGTCGCCTGGTTTACTATTTTCAAGATATGAATATTCAAATAATATTTGCTGCTGGGAGTATTCACGTTCTGGATCTTTGGGACATATATCAGCTACTCTAACTATGCCAAATTTTTTTTCTTCTGCGTCAATTTTATCCATTTCAGCTTTATTTATGCTATCAGCACTTGCTTTTTTTGGAAATAGCCGAGTTGGAATAACTTCACTATTGGGGTCTAACTTTTTTCCAACTTGTTTCATAATTATTTCATATGAACTACGTTTTAGTTTCCCTTCTCGAATTTGATTTAATATTGTAGCATAAGTCTGGTCTTCTTGTCGAAATATGCGTGTCATGAGAATATGATTTGAAACGGAAAATGTTGTTAGCCATCTATCACTTTCAAAACAGAACTGTTTCGTATCTGGTTCATCTTTTTCACCAATAGGTGGTAATTGATGAAAATCACCTGAAAATATTAATTGAATTCCTCCAAAGGGTTTCCAACTTTTTTTTCGAATGACTTTTCCAAGACTATCCATTATTTCAAATAGCTTTTTTGACATCATACTTACTTCATCAATCACCAAAATATCAACAGTATACCACATCCCTCGTTTGTATCGATTTTCTTTAATACGTGTAATTATATCTTCTGTTTCTCCAATACATCTCCCCAAACCTCCCCACGAATGAACAGTTTTGGCATTACATTTCAACAATACAGCAGCACACCCTGTCATAGCACAAACAGCAATTTTCTTCTTTGACTCTTGTGCATCCGCATAAATGGCACGAATTAATTCAGATTTACCAGTTCCACCTGGACCCGTGATAAATACATTTTCTCCACGTTTATATTTTACAAAGGCTTCTTCCTGTTTTTCGGATAACTTCATATGATTTATATTGGTCTCTATTAAACTACAGGATTCATTTTTAAATTTATTTGTTTAAGATTTTAATCTAAAAATGTTTTAGCGAGTATATATATACCATTTATGAGCAATTTCGATTTAAATATAGAAAACTATTCCCAAGCGGAACTTGAAGAAATTTTCGACCTTAAACAAGGATATCAAATGAATCAACTCCTTGAAAACGAATCAAAACTTATTGAAAGCATAACTAAAGACAAGGATGTTACTGAAAAAGTGAAAAAAGAAACATTGAAATTTATAGAAAATGCCAAATCCCAATTGGTTGCCTTTGTTTCACCCACACTGAGCACTTTTGACTTGAAATCCGAACCTACAAACGTTCCTGCCAATCTATATGCCCCCACGCACCCAAGTCGCTATTTCCCTCCTATGGAAAATCCAGTTACCAAACATAACCGCACAATGATTTTAAACATTGATTCGCGTTTTAGAGATAGCTATTACACCTCACAATCAAGTGATTTTCACTGCACTCTTCCCATGAAAATTGATGGCGTTGTGTCAATGGAACTTGCTGCCATTGAATTTCCACCCACTGCTTTCTTTTCTGTAAATAAAACGCTTGAAAACAATTTCTTTTGGCTTCGAGCCGGCTCAGAGGCTGCTGGTGATTTGGAAGAAACGGTTGTTGTTTTACCTGATGGAAATTTTACACCTACAGGAGCTACTGATATAATTAATCGGTTTTTACAAAGTCTTACAACAACAACATACCTTCAGTATATTTACTTTTCTATTAATCAAAATTCTTCTGGCACAAATGGTTCAGGACAATTAATTGTAGCAGTTAATGAAAGTTATCCTTTCGGGACACCTTTTAATTTTACTATTGATCTTCAGGCAAATATTAATGGAAATCCAGATTATTCTACTCCTCTTCCCTTGAAACTTGGGTGGAGACTTGGGTTTCGTAACGGAATTTATGTTGATAATTCATCTTATCTATCTGAAGGTGTGGTAAATTTGTCAGGCGCATCTTACATATTTTTGGCTGTTGATGATTATAACAATTATAGTAACACCTTTTTCAGTGCTTTCAATGAATCTTTACTTAACAAAAACATATTAGCTCGTTTGGCTGTTCAGTCCAGTCGTAATGCGGCTATCACATTTAGTAATGTTGGACGTCTTACAACCGCTCGTCAATATTATGGTTCAGTTGATATCGAGAAACTTCACATTCAAATGCTTGATGAATATGGTCGTATTTTAAATTTAAATAATATGGATTTTAGTTTTGTTCTTAAGTTTACTACAGGCACCCAGGTTGCCGCTTGGCCAGCTGGAGATGCTCCTCCCGCAGCATAATAACATTTAGTAACCAATTATTTGGTATTTAAATGTTAATTAAATATATACAAGTATGTCAAAATTTCGTCCTGTGGACCATCATATGTATAAATATGCTACCAAAAAGAAAGATGATACACAAGAAGTGGAGGTTGATGGAAAAACTTATATTATTACCATCCCAAGTGGAAATCAATTCCGAGCTATGGAAAAATCTGGAAAAGAATTCAAAGAGGTTTATGATTATTTAAAAGAAAATTATAAAACCAGAAAAGATGGAACCATGATCTTTGATAAAGAAGAAGGTCATATTTTTGAACCACATATTAGGGCAATTCGAAAAGGATTTACTGAAACTGGCCTGGGATGGGGAAAAAATTGTAAATTCTGGTATGATAACTTATTTCTCCACGATAAAGCTCCTGAACAATATGAGAAACAAATGTATGTTGCTATTTCTCCGGCAGAAACGCTAAGAAAAACGACGAAAAAACCAGAAAAAGCAAAAACATTAGAAGGCTTAAAATCAGGACAGTCTATTGTATTAGGCGAAGGTGATATAGAATTTAGTGATGAGATTCTTGCTCCAGTAACACAATATGTTACAGTGAAAAAAGAACCAAAAAAAATACCAATTCAGACTCGAAAAGAATTTACTCAACGTATAAAAGAAGAAAAAGAGAGACACTATAAAGAATTCTTGGAAACATATTACAATTACGGAATCGATTCTATTGGCACCACCAAATCATATGTTGCGTCCCGAAGGCCATTTGGAGAAGAAGCAGAAGCAATACATTATGTATTCAAGGATAAAGACCCAGAAGCCTGGAACAAAATTGTGAAGGAGCATCCTGAATTGGCAAAACACGACAAACTATTGAGAGACCCTAAGAAATTTTTTGAAAATTTCTACTACTTAGAAAGTGAAAGTGAACCTTCAGAAGGTTTTCTCTCTTCGGAATCAGAAATTGGAAGTGAATATCAGGGTGAATCCAGTGAATATGAGTATGACCCAGATACCTGGCACGGATACGCAGAAGGTGACCCATATTCTGACCTTGAAAAGGAAGAAGAAGTCATCGAAAAAATGCCAGCACCAGAACCGGCTCCAGCTCCAGCTCCAGCTCCTCCTCCAGCACCGAGTTCAAAACAAAAAAGAAGAGATTTACTTCGTGAAAGAGTGAAAATGAAAAAGAAGAGTGAATCAGCAAAGGCTCCTGCTCCAGCTACTGGTTCTATGCCCCTTGATGAATTTCATATACGGAGAGACTTTTATAAAAAAAGCAAGGTAATCAATGATAATCCAGCTCTCAAAGAAGCAGGATGGGAAGTTGAATTAGGCAAAATAGACGAAATCACAAAAGAGCATTATTATATGAACAAGAAAACAGGAGAAAAAACATTAACCCCCCCTACTCCACCATCTGGCGGAAAAAAGACCCGCAAAAAAAGAGGAAAAAGAACAAAGAAATCTAAAATGAAAAAATCAAAGAAAACCAAACGTATCTCTCGTCTAAGAGGAGGTAAACGAACAAAAAAGAAGAAATCTACAAGAAAGAAAAAACGTGGTGGTGTTGGACCAAGTGTTCCCCCTGTGTCTCGTGTAAATCGACCGAGAATAGCTCGTGATCTACACGGTACCTTGTTTCTTAATGGTTTAAATCAAATAAGAGGTATGGATAGGTTTTACATTCACACAGCAATGGAAACTTTAACAGATCCAGACGCAGTAAGGAATATTGACCGAGAGGGAAGATTAGATGAGATTATGGAAATAGTAACTGAGAGAATTACTTTCTTTACCAACACGGGAAATCAAGAAAATATAGAGGTCCTAAGGTCTTTTTTTGATGAGGCAACAGAAGCTCAGCAAACATTAGATAGAGCCAATAGTAATTTGGGAGACAGGTATAGAAATTTTATCGAACAATTACGGCGGTTAACGGAATAAAATAATTAAGAACATGTTCTCTCGTTGAGATAGAAAGAATATGTTCCATTATATAAATGAAGTATAATAGAAAAAAAACACTAAAAAAAAGTTTGAAGACACGTCAAAGTTATAAGAAAAAGAAATCCACAAGAAAGAAACGACGTGGTGGTGTAGCTCCACCAGCGCCAGCATTCCCCACCATTGATGATATCGATCCTACCATGGATGATATCAGATCCACCTTACAACAAATCTCCAATCCCAATCAAGATTATTCATATGAAAATTCAGAAGCTTTTATAAATTTAGCATTTGATATATTTACCGATGGTCATATGATGGTACATGTTGTTAGTAGGTCAGGATACCCTTCACCTCGGGATGATACACCATTAGACGATTTTTTTTGGGACGTTATTATACCTAATTTTCAAATAGCAGTTGAGAGAGACGCTCGCCATGTTGATACAATTAGACGACGTCTGCAAGACCCAGAAATTAGATTTATAATTGATAGGATAAGTTTTAGAGAAGGAGCGGGGGCACCCCGTCCAGGAGCTTTGCGTCCCTCACAGAAAATTCAACGGTATATGGATCTTTTAGCAACATTAGGTGATGACCCAATGGATATTGAAGGAGGTAAACGAAGAAAAAAGAAGAAATCCACAAGAAAAAAGGCTTTGAAAAAAAAAGGAGGTACGATACCGCGTCCACAGCTGAAGCGCGAGACACGCGAGGAAGCTCTTAGACGAATGGATGCGGCACATGCAGAAATGGAAAGAAGGGAGGAAGCATTGCGTAGGGAAAGAGAGAGATTGACAACAAATCCAGCTACTCCTATTTACAATAGAGTGCGGGTAGCATTGTTTGATGGACTACACGGTCCTCCCGGGGACCATACTACCCATCCTCCGTTTCATTACGTAAATGTGGCAAGTCAACAATTATCAAATCTTTTGTTGGTAAGAGGTTTACAGGAAGAACAAATATCTCCACAACGAACAGCTCTTCAAGGGATATTGGAAGATATTCTACATCAATTTGAAGACTTCATTACATCAGGAGATGTAGGGGGAAACCAAACCAATACGTATAATACTATACAAGATACCATACGTGGAAGCAATATTTCACGAGTAATTTCTTCATTACAAAGGAGTGGATCATATCCTGATCTTCAGGCTGCCAATGTGCTTAGAGAATACATTTACGGTTTAATACCCCAATTAGATCCATCAAATCCAGCCCATCCTCGGCTCTCGTCACTTCCATCATCATCATCATCATCATTGAGGAAAAGGAATAGAGGAGGAAGACGAAGAAAAACCAGAAGAAAGACTTTGAAAAAAAAAGGAGGCGCTCGACCGACACCACCTGAACCGTTAGCAACTCCAGTAATGAATGATATTATGGACAATTTACAACGCTACTGGATAAACCCTGAACTATACCCGAGATATATAAATGAAGCATTCGCAGTAATTGGGGATATCAATACAATAGAAGCATTATATAGAGAAGGTGAACTTGGGTATTTTTTTAACTCTTTAATTATAGACCGATTTCGAAATGCTATTGAACATAATCATTCAAATTGGGATTTAATTGTTAATAATATAAGAACAGCACGAACAGGGAGAATCGTTAGTGAATTACGAGAAAGAAATATTATGGCTTCAGATGTATATCAGGAAAACATTATTCGAATAGGGAGATTAAATCCTAATTTACGTAGTAGTTCCTGATAGGAATGATCTTAACTTCTAAGGAGTGAATGGATTAAAATAAAATAAATATTTAGATGGATAACCCTTAGCTAATAAATAAAGGAAGAAATGAATTTTCTTTTATTTATGTTACGTTTATTAACATGTTTATTAAATAGATTTCCACAAAATTTAGCTCCCAAATTATATATTGAAGTTAATAAAGATTATGTTATTGAAATGAATACAGCTAATTTCACAGCCAAACTAAAAACTGAACTAACACCCATTTATAGTTGATTTGACATTTTACCAGTTCCACCACATCCACCACAGGTGCTGTAGGGTCTTGGATGTCTTCCAGATCCTCTACAGTATGGACAACACCTTTTACAGTTGTGACAGGGTGAATCATGTGAATTATTTTCATCACATGAATTTTTCAATTTAATACATTTACGACACAGAATAACAGAAACTCTAACAATCCCACTTCCCATACAAGTTTCACATGTGTCATATTCCATATGTGGTTTAGAATAGTAGATTCTAAATTAGTTTTTACAAGGCATTTTTAATGTCTTTATATTTTATATGGCACACGCATTTCAAATTATACCAGCTAAACCAACGTTCGGTAACTTCGCGAAACAAATGTCGTATTCTGAGATGCTCGAAAATAAAAATATAAATGCGTTAAATTGTGATTGTGAACCAGCCAATGGAGTTTGGTCATCAAGTGATTTAATGAAATTAAGAAAAATAACACGTCAAAATTGTTGTGATGCTTCTGGGTGTGATGTTCTTCCTTTTAATAAGGCAGATCTTCAAGTTAATTTAATTACCAAATCTTATCAAGCCAATATTATTGTGTTAGAAAAGAAAACAGACCCGGGTAAACCTGCCAAAATAGATCCGCAACTTACACCTATTTTTGCTTTTTACAACCTTGATCCAGAAAATAAACTTGTTGGTGATAAACCATGTGGCATACAAAAATACATTAATTACATGATTTTAGATACTAACGCATTCGTTGATAATGGATGTCCCAATGACAATTCAAATAACCCAAGTGGTCCTCCTTACTCTGAAACATGTTTATGTAAACCATAATTAATATTATTTAACGTATATACGCTATAAGCTCCGACAGTGAAAGTCATTAGACTTAAAGCGCATAACATGAGTTTGGCACCAATTGATCTATTTTTTTCATGAAAACCTATAAATGAAATAATGGTATATAATAATCCACTTTCATATATTTTTTCCATGGAATTAAAATCAATAAATGAATCTGCCTCTGAAACTAAATCTTCACTTTCGGTCAAATCACTATTTTTTTCTTTTATTGGTGTCAGTGTCCATGGATTTCGTATAACCATAAATAGTGGAAGTGATTCATACAACGGAATTTCTCGATTGAGTTTGTTTCGCAAGTAATGTTGTTTAGTAACGGTTTCTAAATCTACAAAATATCCCCATTCAACAGGTTTGTTTGAATCATCTTTTTTAATAGACGATTCTTTTTCTCCTCGTATCCAAAATTTTATCCTTTGTGAAATTGTTCTGGGTATGAAGAATAATTTGGGAAAGAAATTTTCTTTTATTGAACCTATTTTCATAAGAGTTTCATCAGTAGGACTTTTAACACGGGGAACAGAATATGTATAGTTATTATTACCTGTTTTTTCCCTCGGATAAAGTATTTTTCTTTTTGGTTTTTCAGGAGAATCTACATGATCAGAAACTTCTTGTAGGTTCTCTAATGTTGGGGTTTTTACTAAGCTCAAAGGTCGTGATAAAGTTAATCTTACCATATTTATAAATTCTTTGTTATATTTTTCAAATAATAAATAATCATTTCATTTATTTTTAACTTTCAAATAAGAAATAAATGAAAATAATATTAACGAATCTTTTTTGGTATTATAGATTAAGAGCTTTATTCATTTTCATGGATTTTTCCAAAAAGAGTGAGCTTACTTGTTCTTCATCAGAACTTGACGGTAGACAGTCACGAATCGGACTGGAAAGACGCAACTCTTCGTTTTCTTCAATTTCATCAGGAGAAGATATTTCCATCCAGGTAGCTAAAGACGTTCAAAAATACTATCATAAATATGAAACCACACTTCCTCAGTATGAACTTTCACCTCGAACTAAAAAAATGTTAAAAGATGGAAAAATTCCCCGTCCCAAACTTCAAAGACAAGTCGCCGGTGAAATTTCAGAAATGTTATAATATGCTTAATTAATTTTCCCAAAAAGGGAAATTCTTTGGCAAATCTGGAATAGGAGTTTCAGGTAACCCCCAAATAGTTTCCCAAGCTGGTGAAACTTTTTTATCGGGTTTTATTGAAAAAGGACAAGATGTATCGTAAGGGAAATCTAATGCTTTACATGGATTACAGGGTTCTTCAATAAATTGAAAACCATTATATAATGCCGGTATAACATCATCACTTACATCCTGAGTTTGATATATTGGTGCTGAAGTGATTCCTTTATTGTATCCTTGAAAAGATTTTAATTTCATTTTTCCATTATCACAAACAAGTTTGTTCATATAAACTCCTTTGTCAATTAATCCACTGTTAACTCCATATGTTCCTTTGCCAGAATTAATGTATTCTTTTACCTTTTTTACGTCAGGAACTTCATGTCCAAACATAAGAAACTTCCCCTCTGGTTCATTTAATCCAAGCATTTGGAGCATTACTCTCTCATTGTAAATAGTTTGGTCTACTTTGATTCCTTTCATTGGACTTTTTTTTGTAAATGGACTTCGCGAAATTACATCTTCATAAATTTTTTTACATCTATCACTCCAAGGCCATACACCATTTTCTAAAAGTTGTTGAACTTCTTCTTCAGATGCTTGTTGTTGAACCAAATCCATATCAAATATTACATCTGGATTTTGTATAGCTTGAAACTGTAAAAATTCTTGAATTAATTCAGGGCTCCATATTTTTACTTCGGAGTTTATGTAATACTGTGATGTTGTCAGGGTGCTTTTATCTGGCCCAGGGTCTACATATTCTTTGGATCGAGGTGGCTGAGTTTGATAAGAATAATTGTCCCCTACACCAAACTCAGGAACTGGTTTTAGTTCCTTAGAAGGTGCATCACTAAATCCTAACATTGAGTTACCCCAAAAAGCCTCTTTCTTGTCTATTAACAAACGACTTGTTAAAACAAAAGTGATGAGAAGCAATAAACATAAAATTGATATCTTTTTAGAAAATTTGAACTTGAACATATATTATAAACAGTTTAAATTTTCTCTTTATTTCAGAAAGAATCTCTGCGTATTATATAATAATGGGAATGGCTGATAATATGTTAAAAGCAGCGGCAATGGAGGCGGCAAGAAAATCCGCCGAGTCCGCTGCTCATCATTTTGCCGATGTAGGTGTTCAAGGTATGGTTCCTATGATGGAAAAAATGAGAGTCAATATTGTTAAGGCTATGAAAAGTCCCAATTTTGCTAAGGTGCCTCCTCAAATAAAAAAACAGTTAAAACATGAGCTTGCCGAGTTAGGAAAACTTGCTTCTCATGTTCCGGGAGCACATGGTGGTAAGAAACACAAAAGAAAGACTCTTAAGAAAAGGCACCGAAAGGGAAGAAAGAAAACTCACAAAAAATATTAACTAAATAAAAACATACCTTATCTATGGTTTGTTTTTATTTATCTTTTTGAATTAGATTTAGACTTTTTTTTGGAAGGCTTGGGTTTCTCCTCTTCAGTTGATTCATCGTCCTCTTCATCCTCACTTTCTTCCTCAGATACACTACTAACATCCTCATCATCATCATCATCCTCATCATCCTCATCATCCTCATCATCATCATCCTCATCATCGTCTTCAGAATCTACAACCATAAGATGTTTAGTCTTTTTTGGATCGTCCCCTTTAAATCCGTAACTTTCTTTGTCAATAACTACATCGTCATCTTCACTTTGCCACCATAAAAAGGCAACTGCGGAGGCCACAGCAGCCCCTAATACACCTACCATTTTTCTGTCCATCGACTATTGTTTTCTAAATATAAAAAATTATAACTATATAAACCTAATTGAAGGTTAATAAAAAGAAAACTTAATCTTAATCATGTTTCAAGTTGAAAATATAGAAATCGATATTTCTGAATATTCTGGGGATAAATGTTTTCAAGTAAAAGCTGAATTTGTAAATTCATCTACTTTTCATATACATATAAAGCGAATTGATACACTTGAAAACAATGGATGGGAGGAAAACTTAAAAATTATGTATAAAGATGATAATGGGTTTGGGGATTGTATCGAAGTAGGGCCTAATTTAGACTCATGTGAAAAACAAATAAAAGGCATTGAGCTTCCTAACTTACTTTGCTCTGATAAAACAATACAAGATGGTTGGTTAGAAAGTTATAAACCATTTATTAAGTTTCAACATTGGCCTGTATACATTGATTTGTTACAATTTAATACTCTTTTTCAAAGTGATATTGTTGAGCTACCATCAAGCTTATTCGCTCTTGGATTCAAAGACGGCGGAAGTTATATTTACAATACTGGTGTTACTGAAAACCAACATTCATGGAAATACGAAATCGAACAAACCATTGATTTCCTCCTAAGTGTCACATTTTCCAAATATTGTGACCGACCTCCTGAAGACTTTTATTGTATTATTTGTGCTTTGGATGGATATGTTGAAGCTTGTTTCCCATCTGAGAGAAGAATTCCTCGAAAAATCGGAGAAATCGAATGTCGTAATAAATCACTTGTTGATATTTCTCACTTCCGAGATAATGAATATCCTGTATTCCATAGTATGAAATACATACTTGGTCAGTCTACACGAAAACATATGCCATACACTATTCCAATTGTAGACAGATACTATTTGTGTCTAAACAGGTATAATATGTATCGTTCCATTCACAAAGGAATTCCCCTGAAAAATAAAATACCTAAGTTAGTTTATGCAGGTAATACCAGAGGAAGTTATTTTAATTTTATGAAAGACAAAGGAGTTAAAATATCACAACGTGCTTATTTTGTAAAGAAATTCGAAGCAAAGGAAACACATGTCTTTTGTCCGGACACTCTACCACGTGAGGAGATGATTGGATATAAATATATTATGGATATTGACGGCAACGCATGTACGTGGGATGCTACAGCCTGGAAGTTAAATTCGGGTTCTGTTATTTTCAAACCAGAAAGCGATTGGCAGCAATGGTTTTATGATTCTTTTATTCCTTGGAAGCATTTTGTTCCTGTCAAAGACGACTTTGAAGATGTTATTGAAAAAATAGAATGGTGTAAAAATAACGAAGACAAGTGTGTACAAATAGTTAAAAATTGTAAAGAATTATTTCATCACATTTATTATCATAAAAATGTAGTAAAACAAATGGAAAATATTGTTGACCTTATGGTGCAGGAATACAAAAAACATAAAAAGTTACAAAATTCTATTAGTAAAACAGTGGCTGATACCATTTTTTGTGATTCACTCTGACTCTGGATCTGAATCAACATTATGGAATACGGCAACCAAAGGATTTTCATCACTACTTGATGAAACCGCTTCGAGATCACTTTCAGAGGATGATAAATATAAACTATCAGCCCTGGTCACAACATTGTCAGGAAAAGCAACTATTTTCGGAGGACTTTTATCATTTATTTGGAATAGAGTATCCAAGTTGTTAAGATAGCATACTTTTTTTTGTATTTCAAGAGGGTTAATATTTTTAGAATATTTAATGGGATTTTGTAATACCTTTATCAATACATTCATATCATGAACAATATCTCCGTTCAACAAAACAAGTTTACCTGGAAAATACCTTTCTATCTTTCGACAACCCAAATATAAAGGAACACATCCATCTAACATAGGATTAATTATTTTTTCGCTAAAATAATGGTTAGAAGAAACATTTTCAATCGCAATTGTAAACAAATATTCCTCGTAAGGGTCCCGTTGATTATCGAAAGGACCTTTTATTCTTTCACTGTTAAAAGTTTGATATTTTCTTTTTGCTGTCCCGTTTCCAAAGATATCAATGGGTAAGTTGTGATGAAGGATATAACTTGCTAATTTATGCCTGTATTTGTGACCTGGTAAATCTCGTTTGTGACTAAGAATCATTGATATTGTTGAACCTTTGTATGGCACTGTAACTGGAGGAGTCATATAGGGTAAATATGCGTTACCCTCTATAAAAGGCGAAGGGAGACCATCGCTATCCCCAATGTAATAAGCATGAATATTAGTCATAGCATATTCAATAAATGCGGGAGTTATATTTAAGTAAGGAGGTGGTTCGAAAGCCACTCCAATAATATTTCTTTTTGGAATTCTTTCTGGAATATTAGGCATTGCTGTATTCCAAATAATTACGTGAGAATAATCTTCATCATTTTCTCCCACAATATAGACATGAGAAGTATTGGTGCTGCCAACATTAAAATTAGGACCGTATTGAATGTTTAAATAAGGTGTTAAAAGCCTTTCTGACGATTTTTTTGCGTGGTCGGTTGAACAAAAGCTCGAAAATATTTTTATTCTCATTAAATTAATAGCTATTAGATGTATATTATTAATATACATCTAATTTATTTTAGTTCATTATTAATTTCTTCATCAACATATTGATAAACAAATTTTATAAATTTATATCTTTCAAATATTATATTATGAATGTCTTCTGGTAAATCATATCTTTTTAATTCGAACAAAAACATTTTTTCATTATTTGTGTAAATTTGATTTACAAAACTATTACAACACAACTTTACGAGTTCGACAGGTCTCCAACCGGGCATTTATATTATTGTTTTATTAATTATCCGTCAAAGTATTCGGGATGTTCATAGCACAAGGAATACCCAAACCATTATCTGGCTTAGGGAACGGACGCTTAGCAGGATCGCAATTACTTGTTGCGCAGCCACGACGAACACGAAGAGTGTATGAACTCGAGTCAATTGGGTTTTTGGTATGTTTTGTATAGGGAGCATTAGCTGCCATAGTATCAAACTTGAAAAGAGCGGTGCTTGTTCGGCAATCAGTGGGACCACAACGGACCTTGAAATCTTTGTATTTATCGTTTTGGTTAATATCCATGACAATATCATTTGCCGCTGCCTTATCAGCAATATAAACTCCTTGAGATGCGTTATCAGTTTTATTTCCACTATACACCTCTTTGACAAAGTAGTTAGGATATTGGCCATTGTAAAGGTATCTATATTTTTTGCGGAGCATTCCACGTTCACTAAGGACAGAAGGCTTGACATACATGTATTGATCACCTTGGGTAATTACTTCATTAATGTTATAAGTAGGAAGAGGACGTTTATAGGTTCCACAGCATCCTCCGTTCCCAACAGGGTCTAATCCTCGGAAAGGTGTTCCACTCTTAGACATAGCCATACTTTGTCCAACTCTTCCAATATTACGATGTGTGCCTTGGAGAGAAAATCCAACTGGTCCATAATTATTGATTGATAAATCTAATTGCGCTGGTTTGCGGTTGTTATTTTCGCCGGCACCAAATGGCCCTTGAGGCAACCAATACCCTCCAGGGGGCACACCGCTGCGTTTGGACCCGTGTTTAATAACTGATTTGTTTTTCATAGCTACGATAGACATATTATCTTATAACATAACCACAGATTATATTCATACTAATAAAAGCCTTCGCTTTCTTGGGTCATCTTTTATAGCTCGCAGTAAAAACCAAAATAATTTACTTTCTTTAATGGATGCCAAGTCTTCCCTGGAAATATTTTGAGGATCAATATTCGGGAACAAGCAATAGATGATAATAGCACCTAAACTATAGTAAGGTGCTTGACTTGGAATTAAAACAGGGAGAGAGTTAATGCCTGAAAATTCAGGTGCGGTAAACAAATGTTTCGATAATAAAGTTGGTGTAGAAAAGGTCATAAGTCCTGTAGATGTTCGAGACACAACTTGATTATTACCAAAATAGAAAAATATACACTTATTTATAACCAAAATATGCTCGTAATCCATCCACAATAAAGAATTTCCTTGTTTCTCTAAGTGAAAAAGCTGTTCCCCGAGATGCTTGGCCATAATTAACGCCTCCTTATAATGAAAATTTGTAAATTGATTTGATTTCCTGTCTACATATTCTTCAAGAGATTGGATTTTGTAAGCATGAAAACTAAATGTTTTATAAGTCGATGTGTTCAATGTCATCCCGCTCAAAAGTTTGGTAGCAAAAATAGAGCGACATAAAGATTCGGCGCTATCTTCAAAAGTAAATGTGCAGCGATTATTTTTAAGTTCATAAGTATACATATTCAATAATATACATATGAAAAATAAATAGGGTTTATATGATTATCACATGTTATTTTTTTATTTGAAATTCATATCCATCTCAGCAAAAGGGTCTGTCAATGATTTTATAAAACTATTTAGTTCTCTTGGATCAGTTGTTTTTAAAATACGTTTACATCCAAACAAACTACGGAACCAATTATGCTTTATTATTTCATGATTATCTATTTCTTGTTGAAACATTTGGTCAATTACAGAAAATGCCGATTTTAATTTTAAAATTCCTTTGACAAGATCCTTCTTTGTATTAAAAAGAAAAATAAGACGCTTTTTGTCTGTAGTTGTAAGCCGTGGTTTGGCGCTATTAATAAATCGAATTTCATTTTTAACATTCTTCAACACAGTAATTGCTTTTTTGCGGTGGTCATCGATTTTTTTGATAATTGAAAATATATTAGTATTGTAGGTTACAGGATATAATACCCGAATATACCTGGGTATAATAAATTGATTAGTTTCTTTTATTTCAGCAATCTTCTTTTCAACGTCTAATAATGTTGTTCGAACTTTATTTTCTACTTCTTTGAGGTGCTCAAGCGCATGGGCCTGTTCACATGGTCGACTATGCTGGTGATTAATATCAGCAAATAGTAAAACATATCCACTTGTAAATTCAACAGATGATTGTAATTTATCGTATTGGTGAGCAGATATTTTATACGCCTCTGAGGCAGCATCTAATTTCAAAAAATTTACTAATGCCAATAAGAAAGCTATGGTAGCATTAATTGTAGCTAATAGATAAGCTCCCCAATTATAATCCTTTACAACCGCGGAAACCACAGTAGCCGCAGCAGATAAAAGAATAGCAGGCATCATAAGGCGATACAATTGTTTCTCGGCCAAATGTTTTGATTCCTGGTATATTGTCTTCTGACCTTTCAAATAACTTGCTAAAATGTCCAAAGACGATGAATATCGATGTCCTAAATCTAAATAATATTTGTTTATGGTTGTTTCTACATCATTATAATTCAATCGACTATATTGATGAACGGTGCCGTTTATAGAATGATATTCGTTAATTCGGTCTTGACTATCGGCAACCGAATATTCGCTGTCACTCAAGTCGCTTCCACTTTCAGCAAATAGTTTATCTACTTTTTCGGACTCAGCACGTTTGATTTGTTTTTTAGTTAATGTTAGTTCTTTTCCGTTGGTATCTACAGTTGTATTGTGTTTACCACTAACATACATACTTTTCATTGTTTTAAAAGCACGAGACATTTTGGATATTTTGTTTTCTTTTTTATCTGGAGGACCCATTTCTATATCATGATCCTGCACTTCTCCAGGCCCATACCTCTTATCATCAACATGAAGATATAATGGGACGTCAGTCGATTCTGATTCAGTAGATTCTAATGACTTGGGGGTGTAATGAGTAGTTACATATTGTTCCTCATTCATTTCGTCTTGACTTTGGTATTCTGAATTTCTCGGCGAATCACTACCATTATCCATTTCTGTAATTAGCTTAATAAATACTCAATTTTTTAAATTGTATTTATTAAGAATCTGAGTCCCAACCCCAGTTTGGTTCCACTCTATGAAAACAAGAACTTGAACTTAATCGACGTCGTTTGGAATTGTTCCGTTCTATAAGTTGCTCGCCAAATTCTAAACCTTTTTCCATAGTATCGTAAACGAAATCTTCAATATATTCATACGCTGGCATTTCATGATAAAATACTGTTGTAAAATTTACCTGTTCTAATGGAACAGTTACATAAATCCTTACGTTAGATTCTCGACGAGAATTTTGTTTTTCCACCTCTATACAATAATCATCTTGGATATTATTCTTAAACTTTATATGGTTAGCCGAACATTCTTCAAATGACCAAAATGGTCCTAATAATTGCTTTATGTGCTCTGATAGAATCATTCAAAAAGAAGGTCTATGTATGTTATTAAAAAGTCTCTCTATATGCTTCTTCAACAATTTTACAAATTTTTCCTTTCCAATTCCAAAACTGCTCCTCCAAATCGTCAACTTCATCTACACAAGTTAGTGGACTTAAACAATTTCCTTCCAATTCAATTAATCTTTTATGAAGTTTTTTCCCAGCATTACAAAATTGGCTGTAGTTTGTATCTCCTAAGGCGCATACCGCAAATGAAACGTCTTGAAAAAATTTCTTATCCAATTTTCGTGATTTTATATATCGCCAGAATCTCTCGGCGTTATCCGGAAAATCACCATTTCCAGTAGTCGAACAGATGATAAAAATACAAGCGGTTCGACCAATTACTTCCTCCCAACTGGTTTTGTCTGCATCGTCCCTCCATTCGTTAAGAGACTTTCGAAGCACACATCTTTTTGTTAATAGTTTTAATTTATCACATAATTCATATGACATTCCTTCTGCGTTACCTGTTTGACTACCATATAAAACCATAATATCACCTTCTTTGGACATTTTATTATAAATTATAGATGTATTAAAAATATATAAAAACAAATACATCTTTAAGTTATAATGTCTGATTTTGCTGCTCAAGCGAAGTGTAATGATAAGGTTGACTGTTCTACTTCTGAGGCCTGTAGGGAAAGCGACTGCTGTGAGGAGGGTGTTAAGGAAGGCGACCAAAAAAAGACTCAAGTTAGATTGGCAGATGTTGAGATTGATAATGAAACTACCGCACTCAATATCATGGTCCAGTTTTTGGGACTTGCTCAAAAGCGCGGCGCCTTTACAATTGACGAGTCGGCAAAGATTTGGGAATGTGTAAAAAAATTCCAACGCCCTCAAGCATAATTTTCTAATAAAATCTATATTTAATATAAGTAACTTATGGCCACTAATGCTGTTTCATCCGATACGGGTTCTTCCGATGAAGAACTTTCCATTGATGGAGTAACTCAGGAAGAAGAAAACCAACTTATTGCTCTTACTTTGTTTTTATACAAATTTATTTACATACTTGGTCATTTGGAAATGACCGAATTACAAACATTGTCTGTTGTTGACCAGGCAATTGAACATCATTTAACACTTCCAGTTCCTAACTTAGATGATAAACTTGTTATAGTAGCCGATAAATTAATAGAACAATCAGCCCCAAATCAAATAGAAAGAAAAATTAGAAGAGTACATGTTATTGGTCGTTTATTGAGGGAATCACCAGAGACCGCACAATTTGCTAATATTTCTGATTTGTCAGATTCTAATGACTCTGATGCCTACGATTCTGATGCTACGACTGATCAACGCGAGTCAACAGCGCCTTCCCCGGCACTTCCCATCCTTGGAATGCCTGATGATGATGCTACAACTATGCAGAGGGGTGGTAAAACAAACCGTATATTACCTCAGTTAAAGCCGGTAATGATGAAAAACAAGAAATATACTTATAAATTAAATGACCCTCCTTCTCTTCGTCATAAAGCAATCGACGAAGGAATTCGATATGAAAATAAACACATGAACAAAACCAGAAAACAAGCTGCCATATCCAAAAAAGGTCGATTTAATATTCTTCGTATTTATCGACGTAATAATAATTTAAAAGAATGTAAAATTCTCACAAAAGACATGGAATACATGGACAAAAAATATAAATTAGGAAAAACATCCAAAATTTGTTCGAAAAAAAAAACTAAGAAAAGTTCCAGAAAAAAAAAATCGAAAAGAAAAACCATCAAGAAAAAATAAAAATAAACCCAGATGTTGAGTTTATTTTTATATTTATTTTTTTAATTATTCAATTGTTCGTAAGTTACTCGATAACTGGCAAGCAAACTCGCCGCAACAAGAATAGGAGACGGACCATTGTTGTCATCATCGGGGTCTTCGTCTGGTCCATCTGAGTTTGTGTTAGGATTATCCAGAGCGAGTTCTTCTGGTAATCCAGCAATGTAGTCTCCACTTATTGAATCACATCCATTTCTCATACGGTTTGAAACAGGAATATCAATTGATAACAAATTGGATTGATTCGCCATTGAATGAAAGCCTCGTCGTCTCTTCATAATTCCATATTTTACAGCTTCATCGTAAGATAAACGCTGACTTTGTCTATTTTGTTCATTCTCTTTTGATAACGCATATGTTCCACAAGGTCCACAATGATCCTCATTTGCCAAATCAATTCGTGCGTCTACTTGGTTTGGTTTATATTCCATACCCCATCTTCCATAAATTGGCTTTGGCACATTAGGCTTCGCGATGCGGTTAACAAACTTAATAATCCAACTCATATTTCTATTGACTTTCTTAGCCCAGTTATTCTTTCTTTCTAATGTAAATTTTAAATCCTTTTTCTTTTCATTTTTTTTTCACGCTTCTCCTTTTTCTATAATTTTTTTTCCCTTTTTTGGTTTTCCTTCTTTTTTTTAAGCCTCGAGATTTTCTAAAAGACTTTCTTCTTTTTCTCCTGGTTCTTGATTTGCGACCACCATCGATTTCACCTTCCATTTCCTTTGGGACAGGAGACACTCTCTTCAAATCTTCCACAAATTTATTCATTGCCTTTGATTTTACTTGGTCTTGCGTTAGTATCATTGGATTGAAATCCAAACCACTCATTAAACGCATACGAAGAATTGCTTCCTTGATATTTTCCCCTTCCTCTGGTGACTGTGTTCCAAGCATAGTTAATGATGGAAATTTTATATAAAGCATAACTATTTGTATATTTAATTGTTGAGCTTTTTCTGGAATTCTTTCACTTTCATTTAAACCAAATAATAAATCAGATGTATCCAAATAACCTCGTAAAATAATTGCGTCTTCTGTATATTTTTTCAATAGCCTTTTCTGTTCGCTGGTTAATTGAGGCAATTCTTTTCCTCCGAATTCTTTTTCGGAAAGCATAGACAATCTAACGTAAGCCTGTTCTGCTTTGTCTAAATTTTCGTTTAAGTATTCTACGTAAGATTCCTTCATTTCCTCGCGTTTATCAACTTGCTTGGGAGATGGCACTTTCTCAATTTCTTCATCTAAAATCTTTTCTAATCTTTCCTCAGTTTGTGGAGAGGATTTTGAACTTCCAACCCCACGACCTTTTTTTGTAAGTTTTGTTTTCATATATATTATCAAAACAAAATTTATTCCTTTTTAACTGTGCTTAACAACGAAACGCATAAGCAAAAATACCCACAGCTACCAAACCCAAAGCTAATCCTCCATGATGATACACCTGCATGGAACGATAAATTTTCAACCAAGCTTTTGACTGCTCTTGATTATCAATATGATTCAACATCCAATCTGATTTAGGATGTAACATATAAAAAAAATAGTTTGTTAAAAAACTCACTGCCAACACAGTGCACACGATACTCCAGTTTGAAAGAGGTGTTCCACGCATTTTATTCATAAAAATTATTGCTATGGAAAGGGCAAACCCCAAAAAATATCCTTTGTAAAAAATATTTCTTCTCTCTTCTGTTATTTTTTCATATCGTTGTTCTAATTCAGGGGTGAGCTGGTCTTTGTATTCTTTTAAAGCTTGGTGTTTGCCAGTTAAACTTGTGGTATATACCATGCTTATTAAAAAGACTGCGGCAACTAAACATGTAAGTCGACAAGCCATTTTTCCTTTTGTATAAACGAGAGGAAAAATATTTATTAATCCTGTCCAAAAAATGATGCCAAAGGTTCTTGTATTCCGTCTCCGAGAGGAATAGATTGGTTATTACGTGGAATGTGTTCTGTATAATTTCTATATTCATTCAAAGGATTTTCTGGTGTGTCTCCTATTTGCGGAAATTCAAACTGCCCTGTTACAAACTCTAAAAAGGTAATATCTTTGTAATTACAATAAATAAATATCATACCTGAACCAAGCGTGGCCATTACTGACGAGAGTAAACACCAATATTGTTGATCTTCATCCATGCTTATACAACAACAATATTATTAATTATATGATTCCGGTTCCAGCACAATAAAGCTGTCTTGTTGCTTCGCAAAGACTCATATTATGGAAAGCCAGATATAACAAATAAATCAATTTCATAACTACAATTACCAAAATTACCAAATTCAAATGTAATGACAAACGCAAATTTTTCTTTTCTGCTACGTTCACTACTATTATACCTAATAATAAGGCAATAAAAAACTCAATAAAAGCCATGATAGCCGCATGCATACTTTTATATAATTATTACATTATATTACATTCCAATACTTGTGTTGATGGTGGAGGAACATATTTTCCATTTTCATGCCATAAACTGGCAGCTTTGAGTGCTACCATTTTACCATCTTTGTCATAAACCATGTGTGCTTCTCCTCTTTCAATAACATCTTTTTTTCGTGCTTCACTTATAGCTACAATTTCTTTACTTGATAATCTATATGCTGGTTTTTGTCTATTAAGGTTAAAAAAATTCATACTTTTTTTAGTGCTAAATAAACTTTTATACCTTTTGCGAAAATCTTATAAAGATATTTTCTTGTTTAAATTATACACCAGGTATCATGAAGAGCATTTCCCCAAAACATTTGCTCTCTGTTTCCAATTTATCTTTTAAAGGAATTCAACACATTTTGACACGCGCCAGTGAATATGATAGAAAACATCAAATTGAAGTGCCTTCCCACAATATTAATCCATCCTTTTTGCCATACTATACCAACGGATGTCCTCCTATTGTAGTAAATGCCTTTTTTGAGCCAAGCACAAGGACACAAACTTCTTTCGAATCAGCGTCTCTTAGATTAAACACACCGGTTATAAATTTTAATTATCAAACTTCAAGTGCTAATAAAGGGGAAACAGACGAGGATACAGTGAGAACTCTCGCATCATATGGGGACCTATTGGTAATTAGACATCCTGAAAATGATTTTGTTGAAAAAATTGCTGACAAATTACCAATATCTGTTATAAATGCTGGAAATGGAAATGGTGAACATCCTACACAGGCCCTTCTTGACCTTTACACAATTAATAAGCATTATGAGACAGAACTACGAAATGGAGAGCTAATTAATATTCTATTTGTTGGAGACATAAAGCATTCACGCACTATTCATTCCCTTATTGAAATTCTCCATCACTTTCCAAATGTAAAAATAGAGTTGCTGCCTAACAAGGGGCGAGAAGGTGATACTTCTTTACTAACCTCAATATCAATAAATCATAATCAAGAATTTTCATCTATAGTAATTGACAAAAAACAATGTGATATTTCCAAATACGACGTAATTTATATGACCAGGAGCCAAAACGAAAGAGAAAAAAATCATTTAGGTTCTGTCTTTGGAGATTCTGAATTTGTAATTAACAATAAATCAATGGAAAGTGTAAAAGACACAGCCATAATCATGCATCCACTTCCAAGGAATGATGAAATATCCAAAGAGGTCGATGATGATCCAAGATGCGTCTATTTTGAACAAATGAAAAATGGTGTATTTGTGCGAATGGCTTTGATTGAATTATTTACTGTAGCCAAAAAAAATAAATTCTACTTACCCATCGATACACGATATGAAGAGTTATTCAACACTGAGGGTCCCAAACTAACAGTAAACTCTTTTAAAGAATTTGAAAAAGTATTTAATTCACACAGTTATTGATTTTGTATTTTGAGTTAACACACATCCTAATGTATCCGTTTTCGTAATATTTTTTCGTTGTGTGTAAATAATATCGCACTTTGAATTAGCACGTATTGTAGCTTTACATATACAAGCACAACGTTTCAAAACTTGGCGTGGAACCTTTTTTACAGTGCTTTTTTCTTCGTTCTTTAAAATAACGTGTCCAGACGATTGTTCGGCAACGTGAAACCAAATATCATCTGGTTCACAATCGTCCAAAAGCTGGTCGTTACTTTTAGCATCTTTACCAGCATAAATTGTATAAGTTTTTCCTCCGAATTCCATTATATGTTCTGTCACAGGCATTATAAATTAGTGAATATATGTATTTACCTAATACAACACATATATTCATTTTTTCTTAGAAAACTATGCTTTCCCTCTTACTAACACGACTCAGATGTTTTTTCAACATGTAAACACGAAGTTTTTTTGTCGTAAAACCCTTTTCAGCCAAAAACGCACCATAAGAAATTTCTCTCGAAAATATCGTTTCCATTGTATTTCGAATTTTATTCATGTCGGGTAACGAACAATATGCTCGTTGTTTGTAAAATCCCATGTATATTACATAAACCTTAATTTTTTTACAAATAAAATGTAAAAAAGTTAATCATGGTGTCATAAGAGCCATATACGCATCTGCTGTGTTTGCTATGTCATAAAATTCTCTATTGTCACGATGTGTTTGCTCGTCATACATACAAGTCCAACTACAAAAGATTGACATATGTCTGTCTCCAGTAAGTTTTGTTTGATAGTAACTATTACGTCGAATATCTATTCGGGCTCTACATCTCCAACTATTACAAGTATGAATACGCTCTAACAATTCAACGTGAACATCTTTTAAAAACTTACGATGGTCTGGATTATATTCAAACACATGTCTTTTTAAACTATCAGGTAATTTTTTTGCGATATTCATTTTCCTTTTCTCTCTTTTATTATTTTATTATTTTACCTGCGAAATAAACCCGCACTCCCTTGTCTCAAATAAAGAGCAAGAATAAATGAACCCAAACCCATTACCCAAACATGGATCCAATGAGCAGGACATTTCTTGATTCCAAACATTGCTGCTAAATCACAGTGTTGCTTATGAGTTGCTAAACCCCAAAAAAGAGCATTCACCACAAGAAAAAGAATAGTAATCTTTCTCAACATTCCCATGTTTATATAATAATTATACATTAATTTTATAGATAGCAGCTTGCCTTCTCAATGGTTTCATCTATTTGATGAAGTGGCGTGTTTTCTTCAGCATGATAAATTTTTTCCAATGTTTTATAAATGTCTACTATGCTTTCAACCAAAGATGTTTCCACTACGTTACTTCCATTGTAGTGTGTCCAATACCAATCATCGAAATGTTTAAGAATTCGAACAAACATGTTTACAATCTTATTATAATCTGTACAACTGTCATCGAAAAACGGAGGAAGTGAACGGGGGTGATGAACGCAATCAAACCAATGGAATCTATTGAAATTAATTTCATTTGAAGATTCTGGGCTTGGGTAAAATACTGGTATAACCTCTTCAAATTTTTTAAACTTTTTAAAGAAATGTTCTGTGACAGTAACACTATATTCTAACACATACCAAAACATAGTCTCTACATCATACCAATCATATTTACTAAACTCATCGTATTCAGTGCCACAAAACGATATTATATTTACCACCATATCTTCTGAAATTTTTTGGCTTAGTGGTATTACCAAATCCTTATGTTTTTGTAAGTAAAGTTCAGTAAAATAGATTTCGTTCATTTTAGGAGGAGGAAAATTTATAATTTTAGTTCGCATTTTGTTCACTAAAATGATGATAGAAAACATTTAAATTTCATTTTTTTTAGGTTTTTCTCCTTAAAAATGGTGATAATGATTATTTGACAAACCCTCCTTTGCCCCTCCTTGATAATGAATAGATAATAAACGAACCTCACGACCATCGTTGGTCATTATATAATACTTATTGTTTCTCTTCATAATTGATTTGGTTTCTACCCAAGGGGATACAGCAGGTTCACTTACCATCAAATAAGTATTGGGTCCAGCAAAACCATAACCATCGCTTACATTGTGATCAAATACACAATCTTCTCCATCCAAGACAAAAAGGTCGTTGAAATCTGTTACAGGAACCGAATCAGCCCGACGATTTTGAAGAAGAAGGAACCATACCGTCATATCACAAACACCTCCTTGCTCTATTTCCTTATGATGTTCCCATTTATCACTTATAAGAGAAAACTTATCTTTACTTTTGTAAATATCAAAACACAATTTTATAAAATCGTCACAAAGGGTTTCAGTCATTAGAGCATTGTGAATACATCCTACTTGGTGATATCGATTAGACCTCTGCATGTGTTTTTGGATTGAATAACCTTCTTCCACAAATGGTAATTTTTTGAACACACTATCGATATTTTCCAAAATAACACAATCACTATCTACGTAAAATACACGTTCAAGACCTTTTTGACGTATTAACTCTTTTACATAAAAAGCTCTAAGAAAGCATTTCAATTCGAATTTTTCATCCATGTAACTGTAGTTAGTATAACACTTCTCAAAATCTTCTATTTCTTTAGTGCGCAGACTATTTACGTGAATGTGTTCTACTTTTCCAGTTAAATCTTTGAAAAGACCTTGATTAGCATCATCACCAATTACTATGACACGATTACGTTCGGCGTTTACCCTCACGCTATTTTTGAAATAGTCTTGGCTACCTCCTTCATGATGAATCACAATAGGTATTTCAGTATAAGGAGACACCGACAATTCACGGCGAATATCAGCAGATGCTGGAGTGGTTAATTCGTTTTGTTTACGACGAGCAACGACACAGCCTAAGTGTTCATCAAGATCTTCAACAACCTCCCACTCAGGATCTTTATAAAGATGTTCCACTACTTTCATACATTTGAGAGACTTAGTATCATCCAACAAAAGATGGTTTGCTCGATTCTTTATAGCCAAAAAATCAAACCAAGTTGTAAACTCTCCGCCATCAAGTAAAACCACATCAAATATTTCAGGAAGGTCTTTCCTGTCTAAAAATTTAGAGGCAGTTTCAATATTTTGATTGTCAATTGACATCCATGCTTTATATACCTGGTCTTCGTTTATAACTGGAAATACTTGTTTTATTTCATCTACTGAAGGTTCACTTAATACTTCATTTAGAATTTGGATACTTTTTTCTGAACTGTAAAACATTGCCGCAATAGTAGCTTTTTCTTTATTACATTCCAAACTGTAAAAATGAAAACCACATTTTTCATTAGCAACGTAATCACTTCTTTTTTTCATCTGGTCAAATAATACTTTAGTAGTGCCTAACCCGTTCCATGTTCCAACTTCTAAAAATGTTTTGAATTCTTCATTGGCAGCATATTTTTTACAAAATCTACCAAGATTACTATCTTCGGTAATTTGTCCTACTCCTGATGTTACTCCATCTCGGAAACCACCTTGATCTTGCTCTGCCCATGATGCCATGATATAATATAATAATGTATGTATTCTATTATATGATTATGAACTTATTAGGGCTCAACAACTGCTGCTTGTTCGACATTTCCGCTTGCTTCCTCTCCTGTTGTTTCAGGGACATCGTCCTCTCCAGAAATGGAAAGGCGTCTGTGTAGTTTTTGAACAAAACCCTCAACTTTCTCGGCACCCTCGCCTGATTTGACCCATTTTTCCAAACACTCCCTCACTGAAACTTTAATATTCTTAATTTCGGGAAATAATTTCTCAAGTTCAGTTGTGTCCAAATAGTTGTTGGAACGATCGGCTGCCAAGATTTTTAACTGCTCTTCTGCGCTAAAATTCTGCCAGGTAAAATCAGATTCAACTAACTCCTTATACATATCCAAAATCTCATTGTGCGTTATTAACCCAGGATTTGTAAAATTAAGAGTGCCTGTATGTCCTCGTGACATAAGTTCTAACGCCATTGGGAGCAATTCTGGCAAAACAGTCATGGAATTAGGGATTGAACATACTTTTTCATAAGTAGCAATCTTGGTAATAAAATTGCGTTTGTTTTCTTTCTCAGTAATGGGCATACGAATGCGTAAATTCAAAACATTGTCCCCATAAAAAGCCATCAATTGGTCAGTAAACCCTTTAACAACCGAGTAAGACGAACCGAAAAAATTAGGCTTCGATGATTCGGTGAACCCATTCTCTTCTTTTCCGTAAGGATGTTCTTCGTCGAATTTAAAAATACAACCTGTGCCCAAATAAGTATAATGAATACCTCGCTCTTTACATAATATAGTAAGAGCCACGGGTGAAAATAAATTATCACGAACATTTTCTATCAATTTTCCTTTTTCCTCTAAATAATCTATTGTTGTATACTCTTTCTCTCCAATTTTACCATGAGTTCTACCAATGAAAGAGGCAACATGAGTTGGTTTCACTTCATCTAATTCTTTTCCAACTGATTCAATATCATCAGCACGACTTTTTGCCTCAACGCATTCTACGCTTTGAGATTCACAAACTTCTTTGAATTGACCACCTATCCATCCTTTTGAACCAAATAGTAGGATTTTCATAGAGCTTTTTTCCATTCTCTATTTATACATTTAAGACTTACCTATTTTTTAATATTTTTACGAGGACTTAAAAATTAGAAATAATTTATAGTATATAAAATGTTTTCTTGTTTTTTATTTTTTACATTATTTTATTCATTATCGTTAGGTTTAAGACCTCCACCAAATATTAAAACACTCTTTTCAGTTCCCTCCTCTTCCCATAGTCTTATGGAAAATACATCATATGCTGGCACAAACTTTCACGACTGGCGTAACATGGGTAAAACTGGACTTGATATGCGTCACGGTCCTGACTTGGCAGAAATTAGTCCATTTTATAATTCGGATGGTAACGTTTCTATAGATAAATTACAATATATTCAGCTTTGTCAACGGTTGATAAAGACCCTTGAATGCGATTCAAGATCAATTTATACGAAATTAGCAATTCTTGATTATTTTTCGTTTCTTTTTCCAGAGGACATTGATGTCTTAGATACTGTTAATAATCACGTTACTGAATTTCGTCTTATGGAAGGAGGTCTTTTAGACGATTGGAATTTTGATGAGTTTAATATTTCTGACTTTTAGTAATTGTGTTATATATACCTTTATATTCGATGACTACCTCAGCCCTGGCTATTAAACGTGTTTTAACTCCTATTGTTTTTATACCTAATTACCAAGTCACAAAACAAGTATATGCTTTATATAGGTCAAAACTTCGTATTGCTTCAAAAATGGGATACAAAATTGGTTCTGGAACTGATGAAAGATTTATGGATTCTACTATGTTTGATAAAGATAGAATTGATGTATATGCTCGCAAATTAATGGTTGGAGATATGACGTGGTCTCATATTCATCATACCTACAAAAATACTATACAGAATATTAAGAAAAATTACCCTTTAGATGAAGAAATACAAAATATTGCTCTTGATTATGGTTTTGAAACATTACGTGCTTACAATAAAATGAAAAGGCTTTATGATGATAAAAATAAATACAAAGATAGACAAAAAGCAGCAAAATATGGCTATGGTAAACCTCTTCAGACTATTCCTACAGGGTCCATAATTTGGGACGGGCCCTCGGGCTAATCAATCAATTCGATACAAAAAAAATGAATTGAATTACCAGATTCACTTCATTCGCAAAAACTTATGTCTAAGATAATTACTCAATTAGAGATTAAAGATACCAGCCGTTGACCTAATAAAATGTCCAATGAAATTATTGTTCCTCCTCTTAACCTTCCTCGTCCTCCGAGAATTGATGGTCCACAACCTACTTGTAAATGCTGTTTTCAAAGTGGTCACCTTTACCGTGATTGTAATCATCCTTCTCTTGCCCAACTCCATGACCTACTGGTGAGGGTCTTTGTCGGAGCACAAACAAATCCTCGCCAAAACACGCAACGTCCTGATCATTGTGATGTGAGAGCTTCCCAAAAGAGATTAATTAGTCAAATTCCAGCATATACAATGAGGGCGTTGCTATGGAAGTCCAAACATCCAAGACTTTTACTCACTGGTGCCGCCCAGCATCTTCCAAACGGTCAACCAGCATTTCCAAGTATTCGTTCATGGAGAATGCGAGAAAATTTAGTCGATCTGGTTGGTATTTCCACCGCGCAGGCCAGAAATTTATTGCCCAACCGCATTGGTGTTTATTCTGCCGCGGCTCGATACGATTTAGAAGAAATGATTTGGATTAATTATACCGCTCACGCAAATGATTGTATCAACCAACCTGAAAATATTCATCTTGCTCAGTTGCGTGTATCTATTTTAAACGCACAAGCAATTGCTTTTAATGTAAACCGTTTCAGACGCGCATTGGGTGGGTCTTCTTCAGACCATGCCTTTACACCACATGGCCTTGCGGTTTACACTGATTCCATGATTCAATATCTAACTGCCATGAGAGATAGGCAAATTATGATGATGGCGCCCGGAGTTAATGTTTTAGATGAAGAAGAAACCGACAGACTGTTTGCCACCTATGATGAACCTCTTAATGACCGAACATCTCGACTTCAACATCAACGTTTTGCCCACCTTGACAGGTCCCAAATGAGAAGCAACATTGAACGTCCATATCATCTTATATCTCGGACTGGTGGATATACAGAATCTTATTATCTTCATCCTCATTTTGCTAATTCCGCAGAGCTTGAAGCGCGTCGGCCAGAACATATGGTCCCGAATCTTCCTTCAGAAATTGACCCATTAAATAACTATCGTATTGAGGGAAATACACACAATATTCTTCAAAATTTATTACCTCAACCACCTCTTCTACCAGACGGGATAGACATTGACGAACTCAATGAGCCTCCTGTGCTTCCTCCTTCTGCTCAAAGAAGAGCACCTACGTTCAACATATGTATCGAAGCTGACGACCCTGCTAACTTCCCAAATTTACTCCACAATTCTTGTTCCATTTGTTGGGATGAACTTACCCCGGAGACGTGTTGTGCTACGAACTGTAAACACACCTATTGCTTCCAATGTATGACAGGTGCCCTAAAACGCGAACGTAGGAAAACCGAACACAACCAGCGTTATAGATCGGTTAGGTATATGTCATTGAATTGTGCCATGTGTCGCCAAGAGATTAAAGACCTTAAGTCATACAGCAAAAGTGACGAGACAGAAGCTGCGATTATTACACTAAGAAATGAATTGTATACCCCCCTTGTAAGAAACTAAAACAAGTATTAATAAAAACAACAGATATTCTTAGTTGTTTTTATTTTTTTAAGATTAAAGCGGTCCCGATGTTTCAGGTTCTATAGGTTCACCTATAACAGTATCGCTAATTCTCACTTTCCTGGTCTTGTTTTTTCCAGTAAGTCTATCCATCATTGACCTGTTTTTCCTGGTAGGTTGTCCTTCATTTGTTTTTAAACTTGATTTAAACGGACTTTTTTCTGGTAAGTCTGGTCTTGGTAAGGGCACAAATGATTCGTCGTCTTCAATTGTAATTTCTTCGTCCGAATCACTGTTACCATAACCATCACTATCACTGCCACTGTCACTATCAGAAGTAACTGCCAAAGGTTCAAGTTCCATAGTTTCTGAATCTTCTATTTTAAAATCTTCATCGCCCATTTCACGGAATTCCGGCTCAGAGTCAGGTTCAGGTTCATTGGTCTTTGGTTCTTGACTTCCTTTTTCTTCAGAAAAACCTTCTTCTTTATTCAATTCTTTTGGTTCTGCTTTTTCTTCTGGAATACCTTCTTCAACATCTACTTCCTTTTCCTCTGCCACTTCTTCTAATAAACGAGATGTGGTTGAAGACTCATTGGGTTCTTCTTCATCCGACAATGTGCGCATTGGTGTGTCTTTAATCGTTCCTTCTTTTGTAGTTGCTGCCCAAATATTCTTCATCATTCCATCATACAATCCAGAACAATTAGATACAAAATTTTCATTAGTTTCATTGTTACGCTCATTACGCCAAATTATCTTGAAATCAGTATTTACTTCCAAAGGATTTTCTGTATTATCCAAATTACGGTAGGTATTCACTTCTATTAATATTGCCATGTTCATATACCCACCAGCATCAACCATTAATAAAGATGCTTCAAAAATATTAACAGAAACACCAGCATTATCTCCAAACATTATTACACGTAAACTATCTGGTTTCTCTCCTTGGTTAATATCCAAGAGAGAAACGGGAGTCGAACTATCACTGTCGCTCCCGCGATCCCCCATCGAAAACGCATCGGGATATTTTTCCAAATATATTGGTGCTCGTTCTATCAAAAATGAACGAATTGCTGCTGCTTCTCCTTTGTTGACCTGAAAATCGGCTGATGGATTTCGCACATGAATCATTCCACATTCAAACTCAAATCTTCTCTCCATCGTGGAGAAATATCCGAATAGTCCATAATTTATACCACTTTTGACTTTAGCTTCTTCAAAATTGTCGTTTCCTAAAGTGCCTACTTCAAATACAGTCATAAAACGGTAATATATTGAAATTCCTAAAAGAGCATATATTTTGCGCACAAGTGGTGTATGGAATAATTTCCCAAGTGGGCTGTTTTCGGGAGGTGGTTCGTCTTTTGATCTTCCCTCTTTGGAGTCGAAATATTCTCTTACTTCTTCCATAGATGGCCACTCATCTTCTGGATATCCCAAGTGTCTGGCTATTAACTGCCAAACTACTTTCTCTGCTCGAACAGCATACTCATCCACATCTGTAAGTCCTACTTCATCCATTTGTCGCATGTCAACAAAATAGGCGGAATTGTCTTGGTCCTCCGAGGGAATTACCCACAACGGATTCGGTCTGCGGAATGTATCTCCATAGGTTTCCTTCACAACCCTTGCCAGTTCATCATCTTTGGGCATTTTTGACATTGGAACAGCCACTGTATCTAATTTACCTTCCATGTCCCAAATACTTAAATCATTGAGATAACGGTGTGAGCTCCCAACACTTGGGCTCATTTCACGAATACGAAAATTTGAGTAAAGATACCCATTTAATTTTTTTCCTGCCATATCTTTTTCTCTCTGAGTCATGTCCTCAGCACGAAAAGGATTAATTGTGTTGTAATAATTCAAAAACAACTTCATCATATCTATTGGTTCTTTCAATCCACGTGTCTTAAGCATTGTTCTGTAAACTACTCGTCGCACATCTTCCGGAAGTTTATTGGTGAAAATCATATAATTGTAATAAAATGGATTCACTGTTTCTAATAATGTCTCTAATTCAAGTTGATTTCGCTGACTTAAAGTATCAGCAGGCTTATTTGTATTTGGGTCTGCTTCTCGGTAGTTCTTGAAAACTTCTGCTAAATAGGTGCGGAGAGATAGTATATTAGATTCTACGACATCTTCTTGTTCTTCTTTACTCAACTTGTCATACAAATCCATTACCTTTTTATAATCTTTATAATCTTGGTGCTCTAAAGTGACAATACCCAAACTATTCATACAAGCAACTGATAAGTCCTCTGCTGTACACATTTCATCAACGCAATCTGCTGTCTTGAAATATTTACCCAAATGATACTTTTCTCCATACTTCATTCCACGTTCGTTTTCTTGGAAAAATTCAGCAGGCAGCCGGGACTCAATCTTACCTCCGCGCATCTTGCGAGTGCCTTTATTTTTTTTTTGTGGCGCTCCTTTCTTAAAATATATTTTCTTCTTGGTTTGTTTCTTTTGATGATTCATGATGTTTATATATTATCATGCCAATAAATACTTAACATTGAACATATTCTCTTTCAAAGAGAGAACATTTTCATCGACGAGTTTTCTTCTTTTTCTTAATAGTCTTTCTCTTTTTCATTTTACGTTTTTTAGATTTTCTGGTTTTTCTTTTGGCTTTACGGGTAACCCTACCGCGTTTGGATTTGCGTTTTTTAGATTTGGATTTGATTCCACCATTCTTTTTGCGGTCAGGAGTTGACAATGTGTCAGCAAATAGTGCTCCTGGTTGGACAGGACCTTGAAGTTCTTCTTCCATCTCAGGAATCTCAAACAAATTATCTCTGGACCTCCTACGAAACAATGCGTTACCTTCCCTGGTTTCAGAAAAACGCGTAAGAGGAAGTGGTTCTGGACCACGCGTTCTTCCTCTTATTTGATTGGCACCAAACAAATCAACACTTTGAGAACTACTACTGCCAGTTCCAACTGAGGAATTATCTTCACCCATCATATCCTCAAGGGCACGTTCTGCTGATCCTACAGGGGCTGACGATTGTTCATAAAAAGGGTTAGTTTCATATGCTAAACGCCTCATATTACGAGGAGTGTAAGCGCCAGGAGTTCCTCGTTGTGGAGATACATCAGGTGTTCCTACACCTCGAATAGGACGCTCGGGTGTTCGCATTTGAATACGACGTCTTTGACGCGGTGGCGAACTCATTGAGCTATCGTCACCAATGCTTGAAGGACCTGAACTTGTCATACTTCCTTCAGACGCAACTCTCTGAAGTCCAGGCATTTGGGCTTCTAAAGCTCGTTGTTCTTGTATTAATTCGTCATCCATTTTATCCATTTTGGTTTACTAATATAAACAAACACTATTTCTTCAATGTGCGCCTTTTTCGTCTTTTTGTTTTTCGGGACTTAGTGCTTTTTTTTAAGTGCCTTTTTCTCATCGTTTGTTTTCTTCGTCTTGTTCGTCTTGTGCGTTTTCCACCGGTGGACCTGACGATATGTGATTCTAAATCAAACTCATCTACTATACCGGATTCAAAGTTAGCGAATATATTCAATCGGTGTTCTTTTTCTAAAAGCTCAGGTTGGTGCTTTTGCTTCAAATATTCATGGAATGCTTTATCAGCATCGTCGAAAGAAGCATGATAATGTAATAATTCATAGAATTTTTCAGCTTGTTTCTTTTTCATATGCGCTCGTTTCATTCGGTTATCTGTTGTGAAATTTTTTCCTCCTCCTCGTCGCGCGCCCATATCGTCTAATATAGCCTTTTCCGTAACATTGAACATTACTAATTTATCTTCTTTGCTCAACAAATCTGGCGCACCATCCTCGCGCAAATAGGCCTTATATCTACTGTTTACATCGTTCCAAGACTCTGTGCGTTCAAGGAGTTCAATGAATTTATTTTTTTGGTCTTTTCGCATCTTCTCATGGGTTCCAGCTTTAGGCATTCCACCTTTCTTTCTTTTACTGCGTCTAACAGGAGTATTCTCAGCACTACTCACAAACAAATCCTCTTCAATATCTGGAATTGGTGTGCTTCGGTCCCCTATTTCCCTCTCAAAAGTTGGTGCTGCTTGTTTCAAATCTAATAATTCATGAGCTACTTCTATTTCCATTTGATCGGGACTCATACGTGCCATTTCTTGGCCGCGGTTTGCCATGGAAACAGCCATTTCCATTTTTTCCAAATCTTCCAGGTCGTCTCTTTTTCTTCCTTTCAAGAATTCTATCTCTGCCATTTTTGACATATCACTTTCTGTAAATGGAGGATAATCAAAAGCATTTTCCAAATGTCTTTTCCCAGCTTTATCTTGCTCGTCGTTAGTAAATACAGTATTAACAATTGCTCTTGCCTTCATAGCATCCTTGGTTTCTTCATCCATTTTAGGTAGACTTGCTTCCCCAACTGAACTATAGAATGGCATTGCTGCCATGGCTGTGCTTCGTGGCGTTGAACTTGCTACGTCTTTTTTTGACTTTGTTGATGTAGGCGTTGAGGGTGCCTTTTTTTCAGTTGTATTTTTACTACTCATTGTCTTATATTAATCACAGAAATTTTCATGAGAACATGCTTCAAGACTTTGCCTTGGAGGATGTTCCTTATACTCAAAGAGAGAACCAGGTAACCCCTATACTCTGGAACCCTGGGATTATACCGGATTTTCACACTACACGCCTGGGCCGCGGGCCGCCTCTTTAAGCCCTTTAAGTAAATACTATAAAATTATCGATTTTAGGGGACTCCAGAAATGAGTGACGAATTGATATATGAGTGACGAATTGAACCCAATAAAATGCGTCTTCCAAGTCCTTTGGTGCTCTTTTTTAAGTCTTTATTTGATGTCTGACCTTGAGCGTCTACGGAAGGCGTTTGAAAGAGCCTCAGCGAGGGTATCCTTTTGTGGATTTTGAACTTGACGCTTAGCTGCTTGATGAACTTCTTCTTTGAAATATTCTCTTGATATAAGTCGTTCAGTAACCTGTGTTCCTTTGTCTTCGAAGCGCAAAGGTAAGGGTCCAGGGTCAGCAAGCCCCATCTCATCAAGACTGGGTGCTCTTATTCTGGATTCAACATTGCCCATACAACAATAAGGCATTATAAAATCTCCCAAAAAAAATATTGTAGAGGAGCACCCTGTCATGGTGGCGCATAGGCCTTAATTATGTCTGGCAACAATATCTACACGTCCTCGGGACCGAGGCTTCCGCTTGCGAAACCGTTTTGCCCCCCTTTTAGGGAACTCCAGAAATGAGTGACGAATTGATATATGAGTAACGAATTAAAGTCGACGTCTGGCCTTCTTGGAGTTCTTCTTGGAGTTCTTCTTGGAGTTCTTCTTGGAGCTCTTCTTGGACTTCCTCTTGGACTTCTTCTTGGAGTTCTTTTTGGACTTCCTCTTGGACCTCTTCATGTAGTTCTTTAGGGCTGGATGCATATAGCCACCCCCCTTCTTTAGAGGCTCATCGGGCGCGGGAACGCTGGCAAAACTAAAGTTAAGTTCTTCTTCGTCTTCGTCTTCGTCTTCGTCTTTCATGGGAAAGGGTGCTTTGAAGATGTTTGGTGAGCGTGTCAGGCTACGGTCTACCGGGTCATCTTCATCCATTGACGGACTACGCGGTATATCGTCCAACGAACGAGTGCGGCGTGGAGGAGATGGTCCGGTAATCCCGAGATTTTGAAGTCGTGGTGGTGATGGTGGAGCAGGCATTGGCGGAGAGAAATGCTTCATTGAGGTATCGTAAGCAGGATTATTCAGTGCCTCAAAAGTTGCTGCTCCAGGACTCAACGGTCGACTCTTACGTGTCTGTTTTCCAGCTGGTGTCTTCTTAGCCTTCTTAGTTTGTTGTGTAGACTTGGATGACATGGTAGGGTAGAAAGCTGCTATATAATACTCGCACAAAATATTCCTTTCCATCCAGGATGAAAAAAAGAACAAAGAGAGAAACTCAACCATATAATACCCCCTTTTAGGGAACTCCAGAAATGAGTGACGAATTGATATATGAG
>CEQL01147782.1_pt1 | contig 55415 bp, 51 predicted proteins | sample 356281 | NCBI WGS metagenome assembly CEQL01 (sample SAMEA2621203, study PRJEB7988) | marine metagenome | biome: marine biome (ENVO:00000447); feature: surface water layer (ENVO:00002042); material: "saline water (ENVO:00002010), including plankton (ENVO:xxxxxxxx)" | depth 5 m
ACAAATATGAAAAAACCATTTTTTTGGGAAAAAGCAAAAAAAGCTCTCATTAGCAAGGATAAAAAACTTGGAAAGATTATTATAAGTTATCCAAATGATTTTCTTTTTTCAAAGTCTGACCCTTATTATACTTTAGCGCGTTCGATAGTTGGTCAGCAAATTTCAGTTAATTCAGCTCAAGCAGTATGGGAAAGATATGAAAAAAAAGTCAAGAAGGTAAATCCTACAAATACTTTGAATATGCATTTTATGACGCTTAAATCGTGTGGTCTATCACGTCAGAAAATTTCTTATCTAAAATCATTGTCAACAAGCTTTATCGAAAAGAAAATTAATCCAAGTAAATGGGGCAGATACCCAGATGAGAAAATAATTAGTGAATTAATACAAATTAAAGGGATTGGAAGATGGACGGCAGAGATGTATTTGATTTTTAATCTTTGTAGGCCAGATATATTTCCAGCAGATGATTTGGGATTAATAAAAGGAATCTGTAAATGTTACAACTTAAAATATCCAATTTCAAAAGAACGTGCTATAAAAATGTCTGAAAAGTGGAAACCCTATAGATCAGTGGCCACTTGGTATTTTTGGAGAAGTTTAGATCCTATTCCTGTTGAATATTAATGTAATGTAATGAGTAAAATAGATTTTTCATACGCCTCTAAAGTTGAACATAATTTTGCTCAAAGATTGATAATCAAATTGATAGAGAATTTAACGGGAAAAAGAAAATTAATGAAACTCTATAAAAGCTATGTACCAAAGGATAATAGTCCTATTAGTTTCTGGTCTGACATTATTAATTTAATGGAGATAAAGATAATAAATAAATCAAACATGCCATTAGTCGTACCTAAAAATGGACCTCTTATGGTTATTGCGAATCATCCTTTTGGCATTATTGATGGCCTAATTCTTTGTTCACTAATATCAAAAGAAAGGTCTGATTTTAAAATAATGACCCATGAAACATTAAAATTTCTTCCACAACTAGAGAGATTTATTTTACCTGTTGATTTTAGTAGCAATAAAGGTGAGTCTCTTAGATTAAATATTGAAACTGCTAAAAAAGCTAAAAATCATCTATTACAGCAGGGTGCGCTTATAATATTCCCGTCAGGAAGTGTATCAACTGCAAAAAATATTAAATCTGAAGCTGAGGATGATGAGTGGAAAAATTTCCCAGCAAAATTAATACATCAAACTAAGTCAAACATATTGCCTATATATTTTGATGGTAAAAACGGACTTCTTTTTCATATTTTTGCATCCAAAATGAAGAATCAAACACTTAAATATTCGTCATATCTGCATGAAACAAGAAAAAAGATCGGTAAAACAATTAATATATACCCTGGAAGTTTAATAAGTTATGATGAAATATCACATTTAGAAGATCGTCGACAGCTAACTAAACATTTAAAGAAAATAACTTATGACCTAAAAAATAGTCAACAAACTCACTAAATATTTTTTTTAAGTTCAGCGTCACACATTAACTTAATGAGAGCATCAAAACTAGTTTCTGACTTCCATTTTAGTTTCTTGCTAGCTTTAATTGAGTTGCCGTAGGAGTAAGGCATATCAAGTGGTCTAAACAATTTTTTGTCTATTTTGACTATCACTTTTTTACTATTTTTATCAATTCCTTTTTCATTTAGACCTTTGCCTACCCAGGAAATTTTAAAACCTAAATTTTGAGATACTTTATTAATGAATTTTTTGAGCGAGTATATATGTCCAGATGAAATAACATAATCATCAGCTTTACTCTCTTGTAACATTTTCCACATTGCTTTGACATAATCTTCTGAATAACCCCAATCCCTGCGCACATTTATATTTCCTAATTTTACATAAGGTAATTTTTTTATTTTTACTTTGACTAAATCTCTAATTATTTTTTGAGTTACGTAATTATCCCCTCGTAAAGGGGACTCATGATTGAAAAGTATACCTGAACAACAGAATAGATTGTATGCTTCGCGGTATAAGTTTACCATCATATGTGAATATAATTTTGAAACAGCGTAAGGACTAATAGGTTTAAAATTAGTTTTTTCATCTCTTCTTTTGTGACCTATATTTCCAAACATTTCTGAGGAGGAGGCTTGGAAAAATTTTGTACTCTGAGAATAATGCCTTATTGCCTCTAGTATACGAATTACACCTAAAGCATTAACATTAGATGTGTAGATGGGATTTATAAATGATTTATCTACATAAGATTGGGCGGCAAGATTATAAATTTCATCATACTTTTCTTGCTGTATGTGTTTATTAATAACATTCTCATCTAATAATTCAAAAGGTATAATTTTCACACTTTTTTCGATACTCAATTTTTTTAATCTCCACAAACTATTACCTGAATTTTTATGGATACCTCCAAAAACATCATACCCCTTATACAATAGTAGTTTAGCAAGATATGCTCCATCTTGACCTGTAATACCCGTAATTAGAGCTTTTCTTTGTGACATAGACTTCAAATATTATAATAAAATTATTAAATTTTTTTTATTTTTCATATAAACATTCAAATGTTGATGTGTAAACCATTATGATTGTAGTGAAATATGAGTTCTAAAGAAAAATTTGAAATAAACTCGTTTTATAGATTTATTAAAATAAAAGATAAGGAAATTATAAAAAAGGAATTAGATAACTTTTTTAAATACAAAACTGTAAAAGGGACAATCTTGCTTTCAAATGAAGGTATAAATGGTTCTTTATCAGGTACTAAATCTGATATAGATAAGTGTATAAAGTTTATTAAATTAAAATTAGGTATTAAAAAAATAAATTCAAAAATTAATAAAGTAGAATATTTGCCGTTTAATAGACTTAAGATAAGGCTAAAAAAAGAAATAGTTTCTCTCGGTAAAGGTGAGATGAATATTGATAAATTAAGAGGTAAATTTGTCTCTCCAGAACAGTGGAATAAAATTATTAATAAAAAACATATTAAAATCATAGATGTAAGAAACGTCTATGAAACAAGTATTGGTAAATTCAAAGGCTCATTAGATCCAAAAACTAATAATTTTAGGGAATTTCCAGAAACTATTAAAAAACTAAATTTAGATAAAAACGATAAAATAGCTATGTATTGCACAGGTGGAATAAGATGTGAAAAAGCAAGTTCATTTCTTAGAAAAGAAGGATTTAAAAATGTATATCAATTAGAAGGTGGTATAATTAATTACCTTCATTATATAAAAAAGTATAAAAAAAAATCTCTCTGGGATGGTGAGTGCTTTGTATTTGATGAAAGAGTAACAATTAATAAAGATTTGATTGAGGGAAAATACCTCCAGTGCTATGGGTGTAGAAGACCAATTCAAAAAAAAGATACAAAATCAATTCACTATAAAAAAGGAGTTCATTGTTCATATTGCTATAAGTTTAGAACCAAAAAACAAAAAGAAAGATCTACAACAAGACAAAGTCAAATTGATAAAGCAATTGCTGAAAATATTGATAATCCTTTCATTAAAATCAAGAATATCTAATTGATATACAAAAAAAAATAATTTTAAAATTACTTTGATTTTTTATTTTTAATAATTTTGTTAATATGTTTAAGAAACTTATCCCAATCGTTTGATGATATTATATAACCAATGCAATTTTTAGAGCCACATTTACATGTATGATCTTTATAATCATCTTTATCAAATTCATAACCATAATCATAACTTAATTCAGAACCTTTTTTAATTTTTTTAATTGAGCAGATCCAAATTTCATTGTTTTCAATTTCAACCTCACAATTTGGATCGCAAGAGTGGTTGATATAACGAGCTTTATTACGCTTAACATTCCCATCAATATCAAATTTTTTATTTAATTCAAATATATACACTGATCCAGTTTTTTCTGAATGTAGAAACTTTTTAATTCTAAGAGCAGATCTACGGTCACCTTCAGATTTTGAAATTTTATCGCCTATATATCTGATTATTTTTTCACCTTTTTTAATATCTCTATTGGCAAAAATTCCAGTGCCATGAACTTTTGATTTTTTCGCAATCCACATAATTTATTGAAAAAATTTTTTTTCTACAATTTCACAAATTATTTGACCAACAGCAATATGCATCTCTTGAATTCTATCAGGTCTAGTAGCTGGAACTTTTATTGTGATGTCGCAAATATTGCTAAGTTCACCCCCAGTTTCACCTGTGATACCTATTGTTTTCACTTTCATCGAATTTGCTTTTTTAACACCTCTTAATATATTTGAACTATTGCCACTTGTAGAAATTGCGTAAAGAACATCGCCGGGTTTTCCTATTGCCTCAACTTGTCTAACAAATATTTCTTCAAAAGAAAAATCGTTACCAATTGCAGTAATCACAGATGTATCAGTTGAGAGTGCAATTCCAGGCAAGGGAGATCTATTTTTTCTATATCTGCCAATTAGTTCTGCAGCCAAATGCTGAGAGTCAGCTGCTGAACCGCCATTTCCACAAAACATGATTTTATTTCCATTTTTTATAGAATCTATGATTAAGTCAGCTGAATTTTCAATATCATTTACAGAGTTTTTAGATAAATTGAGAAAATTATTAGAAATTTCAATTATCGTATCTTTAATCATTGTTATTTATTGAATATATAGAATGTAAATAAAAACCTATAGGTAGATAGTATACTATACTCATCCAATTATTAAAAAAATTATTTGTTGGTGTAATAGGCCACAACGTAATTATAAAACAGGCAATTAGACATATTTGATAATCAGACAAAAGTAATTTATTTTCAAAAATATAGGAATTGACTTGCTTTATCATTATAATTATTAGGTAGAAAAGTAAGAAAATTACAAATATAACACCTACTAAACCAGTCTCTGCTAGAAGTTGTACGTAGGTATTGTGTGGATGAGTCGAGCAGCTATTAACATCATAATTGTATTCGTCATGAGAACATAAAATTCTGAAAGTTTTCGGTCCGTGTCCAAAAATTGGATTATCAATAAACATTCTGTAAGCTGAGATAAAATGGCTTTGATGTATAGGACTGAACATATAAATTTGGCTAGAGTTTTCAGAAATACCAACTTGATTGAAAGTTTGGTCAATGTTTCGACGCTTAACATCATCATTAAATATAGAAATTGCTATTATCGCTAAGATCGAAAAAATAATTGTTATAAGTCTTACAAATTTATACTTTGATATAAAAATTAATATAAATACTGTTGATAAAAATAATAATCCGAGAGCTGTTCTCTCACCTGTAACATAAACTAGAATATCAGTAGAAATTAATAATAAACTAAATAAGAGGATATTTCCAAAATTATTATTTAGATTTAGCAGAATCAATCCTATGAGAAAGGGAAAGAGTCGTGATAGGTATCCTCCAAGAATTAACTTATCATTCAAAAGTAAATTCATTCTTTCAGATGGAGAAACAATACCGAATAAATTTGAATTATTAAAAAATTGAAAATATCCATCAAATAAAGCAACTATAAATGTAATTAAAAAGAAAATAGTAAAATTTTTAAGTAGTCTTTTATTTTCATCCAGAAGGTACCACACTGCAATTGAAAACAATACAAATCTGAAATAAAAAAAAATTCCTTTTGTTGAAAAAAATGAATATTCAGAAAATATTGAACGTAACAAAATATAAAAATAAAATAATACAAAAATATAAAAATAATTATTTTTAAAATATGAATATTTTTTCTTACTTATTATATCAAATAAAGTAAGTATTACTGTTAGGGATAACAGTAAATCAGGTACGAATGGACCAGTAAGTAATGCAAAAGGTATTAAACAAACGAAAAAAGATGATATGCCTACTGGAATTGACAAATTTTTATGTTGGAAAATCAACTTTAATAATTTCTATTTAATTTTTTTTATACTGAATAAATAAATTTATTAAGAATGCTAATCCTAATGTAACAATAGATGAGAAAATAAAAATGAAAATTATATTAACTCTTGAGGGAACTATCATAAAATTATCCGCATCATATACAGCAAATTTAAAACCTGTACTCTCAAGCAATTCTAACTTTTGTATATAACGATTATTTTCCGAAATTTTATTTAGCAATTCAATATATAATTCAGTATCTTGAAACGTCTCCTCTTGGTCAAATTCATTTTCTATTTCTTTTAATTTAATTAAAGAATTATCAGAATAACTTGATCTTTTTTTGCTCAATAATTCAATTTCTTTCTCAAGGATAATTGAACCATAATTATAAAGTGGCTGATCATTTAACACAACAATAGATAGCAATGACTCTAAAATTTCATCTTTTTGATTATTTAATGTATTAATTGAAAAGTTTCTATCGGCTTTACTTTGATAAACTTGCGGTTTCTCAATTTGAAGATTTTTTGCAATCTCTAGATTATTACTTAATCTTTCTTCTAGTTCCATAAATACTACATTCATTTTTTCTAATTCTTCTAATAATTCTCTATTGAATATATTGTTTTTAGATTTTTTATTTTGATTAAAAATTCTTTGTTCATCTAATATTTGATTTTCCAGACTTACTAAAAAATCTGAATATCTCTTTTCTAATTTTCTAAACGATACTTCTTCTTGTTGCTTAAGGAGCGACAAAATCAGAAATTTAACATCTTGTATGTATAAGTTTTTATCAATTTCTTTTAAATCTGGTGTAGTAAATTGTATTGATGAATTCATTTCTCCTAAATTAATTTGCATATAATCAAAATAGTGATTTTCACTATCAGTAATATTATTAAACAGATTTTGAGATTTAATTATGTCATTAATTGTCTCATTTGATTTTAAATTAGTATGAAAATAATAAAATAAATTCAAATCTTTTAGATCTTCAGGCAGTGAGAACCTTTGAACATCGTCAATTTTAGAAATACCAAGTTCAATATTATAAATATCTTTTTGACTATTAAAATATACAAATGAAAAAAGTGAAGATGCAATAAGTGCAAATAAGAATAGATACCACCCTTTGGCAATATCTTCAAAAACATCGAATAATGTTATTTCCTTTTCGGTTGTATCCATCACTTGAAAATTGAATAATATTCTTAATCTATTGAAATTAGCGAGTTTATATGTAAATCTCTAAAAAACAAGGTCATTTTTATGAAGAATAAAAAGATTGCACTAATTACAGGTATTACTGGTCAGGATGGTTCATATCTCGCAGAGTTTTTATTAGAAAAAAAATATATTGTTCATGGAATAAAAAGAAGAACTTCACTAATTAATACTGATAGAATTGATCATCTGTATAAAGATACTTTAGAAAATAAAAATAGTAACTTTATATTACATTATGGAGATCTTACTGACTCAACTTCGTTGTTTAATATTATTAGTCAAATTAAACCTGATGAAATATATAATTTAGGAGCTCAATCTCACGTTGCTGTTTCATTTGAGGAGCCAGAGTATACTGCAAACTCAGATGCTTTAGGAACACTAAGAATATTAGAAGCTATTCGAATACTTAAATTGGAAAAAAAATGTAAATTTTATCAAGCCTCAACATCTGAGTTATATGGTGATAATAATGAAAAAAAACAAAATGAAATTACTCCTTTTAAGCCTAGTAGCCCATATGCTACAGCTAAGCTATATGCTCACTGGATAACAATAAATTACAGAGAAGCATATGGTATCTTTGCGTGTTGTGGCATATTATTTAATCATGAAAGTCCCAGAAGAGGCGAAACTTTTGTAACAAGAAAGATTACATTAGGTTTATCAAGAATAAAATTAGGAAAGCAAAAATGTCTATATCTTGGCAATCTCAATGCAATGAGAGATTGGTCACACGCAAAAGATGTTGTCAAAATGCAGTGGATGATGTTACAGCAAAAATATCCTGATGATTATGTAATTTCCTCAGACAAAAAGTATTCTGTAAGAGATTTTGTTGAAATAGCTGCAAGACACATTGGTATCCGCATAAAGTGGTCTGGAAAGGGGTTAAATGAAAAAGGAATTGACCAAAAAACTGGTAAATGCATTGTAAGAGTTAGTAAAAAATATTTTAGACCTAATGATGTTAATAATCTAAAAGGTGATTCTTATAAAGCAAGAAAATTGCTTGGTTGGAAACCTAGTATAAGTTTCGTTCAATTAGTAAAGGAAATGATGGATGATGACTATAAAAAACAAAAAAAATATGAAAGCTAGCTGTTTGTTTTTTTAACTCTATGCCATGACGATAAACACATATCTTCAAGACTCTTTTTAGACTTCCATTTAAGTAATTTCTCTGCAAGACTCGTGTCTGCATATATTTGCTCAGTATCGCCTTTTCTTCTATTACAGAATTCAAAAGGAATTGCAATATTATTAACCTTCTCAAATGTTTTAACCAAATCGAGAATACTATATCCATTTCCTGTTCCTAAATTTACACACATATTCTTGCCTAAATGAGGTAAACTTTCAAGAGCAGCTATGTGCCCTGAAACTAAATCATCAATATGAATAAAATCTCTAACGCATGTTCCATCGTGTGTATTATAGTCATTCCCAAAAATTGAAAGTTTCTTCTTCTTTCTAATCGCAACTTTACATATTTCGTTCATTAGATTGCTTTCCTCACTGTCAACCATTTCCCCAATTAACCCACTTTTGTGTGCTCCTACAGGATTAAAATATCTTAACGACATATATCTAAAATTGGGATCAGCAAAAGCTGTTTGATTTAAAATTTCTTCACACATTATTTTACTTAATGAATAAGGATTATTTCCTTTAATTTGGCATTCCTCGGTAACTGGTACATTACTGTCATTACTATAAATACTGCAACTACTACTAAATATAATCTTATCGCATTGATTATTATTCATAGCTTGCAAGATACTGATTAGACCGCTAACATTATTATAAAAGTATTCAAGAGGATTGCTTAAAGAGCTTGGAATAGATTTATATGCAGCCAAGTGAATTACGCCATAGACACTTTCATTTTTAAATAATTCATCCATATTATTAGTGACATCACTTTTATAAAATTTAATTTTTTTATTTGTAATTAATTCTATTTTCTGAATAACTGCTTCATTGCTATTTGAGAAATTATCAATAATGATGGGTTCATACCCATTTTCTACTAATGAGATAAAAATATGTGAACCTATATAGCCCGCGCCACCTGTCAAAACTATTTTTTTGGCCATCTTAGATCAATTAACATTATAAAATAAATTATGATTGAAAACATTATGCTGATTTCTATATTCGATAATACAAAAAAATAAAAGGCAATTGGAGCTATTATTGCTAGTTGAATAAAAATCATAGCAGTTACATTACTAAATTTTGATACTAGCAAATGATGTAAGTGATCGTTATCAGGCATAAAAGGGTTCTTATTTTTTAATAAGCGTTTAATAAAAAGCCTAAGCATATCAACGCCAGGAATGATCATTAAAAGAAATATCTCCTCTGGCAAAATATTTGATAAATTATTATGAGATTTTATTACAAAAAATGAAATAATATATCCTAAGAGAAGTGATCCACTATCTCCTAAAAACAAAATGTTTTTACCATTTAGAATAAGAATAAATAATAAACAAATAATTAAGAGAGTTAAATATTCAGGATATGTACCTAAATATATGAGAATACCAAATAGTATTATTCCATATAATGGTACTTGCATATTAATACCATCAAACATGTTGATTGCATTTAAAAAGAGCAAGAAACAAAGAATTGTAAAAAAAATAGAAAAGTTATCAAGTGTAGTATGAAAATTAATACTTTTAAAATACAAACTCTCAATTATTAAGTTATTATCGATTAGAACGATTAGAAGAATAATCAAAGTAAGAAAAAAGAATTTTATATTTGGTCTAAGATTAAATTTATCATCGTATAAACCTAGAATGTAAATCATGATGCAGCCAAAATAAAAAGAAAATATACTCTCCCTCTCCAATAAAAAATTATTATTTATTTCATTATTGAAAAGAAAGTTATAAGCAAATACTGCACAAAGAATATTAATAATTAATATAAATCCTCCAGCTAAAGGAACAGGAAGTTTATGTTTTTTTCTATTAAGATCAGGCTGATCAATAACAAAAAGTTTCTTTCCATAAAAAATAACAATTAGTGAAAGGATAGAATTAACAAAAATGGAAAAGTAAATTATATTTAAATTCATTTGTTTATTAAATATTCAATAATTCTTTTTGGTATTTTTAATAACAAGAAAAATAAATTTGTTTCGAATTTATTCTTTCTTGCAGACTTGAGAATTTCCATATTAATTTTTATCTTTGACATTAAACCGCTATTACTTTTACCTCCATCGCGCATTATTATTGAATTAATGTTTAAGTATCTTTCCTTGATTTTACCTGTCATCATCATCCTAAGAATCATATCGTAATCACCGGCTATATGGTATGAATTGTCATAATATCCAACATGTTCATGAATCTTACGTCGATAATAAATTGTCGGGTGAGGAGGAATTAAACCGATTTTTAGTTTAAATAAGTTAAAATTTGGCAGTTTTACAAATCTTTTTTGATTTAAGACATTTGAAGATTCTACTATTTTGAGATTTGAATGCACAAGATCATATTGATTACTCTTTAGAATGTTGGCAATTTTTTTAATAACGTCTGCGTCTGCAAATATATCGTCTGAATGAAGGAAACCAATGTAATCGCCTGTTGCGATTTTTACTCCCTTATTTAAGGCATCATATAGTCCATCGTCTTTTTCGCTGATCCAACGTGAAATATATTTTTCTTTTTTTTTTATAATCTCAATAGTTTTATCCGTTGATTGACCATCCACAATTATATACTCAATATTTAGATAACTTTGATTTATTACACTTTCTATACACTCTTCTAGAAATAGCTCTGAATTTTGAGTGGCTGTGATTATGGAAATTTTTGGAAAATCTATTATTTTTGATAACATAAATCTAAAATTGAAAGTAAATGAATTGATTAACAGGTCTTAAAAAGATAATTAGTATAGGAATTGATACGCCATATACAATTAAATTAGTAAAAAACTTATTATTTTTTTTAAACTTAGACTTGTTGAAAAATTTAACAAAAAGACCATAACTTAAAGTAATCAAAAATATAATTGTTGTAACTAAGTATATATTTTCTCTTAGGTTCATTTCAAAATATGCATAAGGATTAAGAATTTTCAAATACATTGTAAAAGCATCACCTATATTATTTGCTCTAAAAGAAATCCACGTTATCATTATCAAAGGCAACGTGATTAGCCAACCAATGATTCTTTTTACATTATCATTAATTTTTAAATTGATTTTAGAAAATATCCGGTATAATTGTATAATTAGCGCATGCAACACTCCCCATAAAAGAAAAGTCCAATTTGATCCATGCCATAATCCCATTAATGACCAAGTTATTATTAACGGTACAAATCTTTTCTCTGATGTTATTTTTGAAATTCCATCTGAGAAATTATCAAGACTATATTTCTTCGAATAATTTGTAAGAGGCAAATACAGGTAATCTCTTATCCAACTAGATAGTGAAATATGCCATCTTTTCCAAAACTCTTTCGGGGAGGATGATAAATAGGGATAATTAAAATTCTCAGGAAAAGTGATACCTAGCATTCTTGCTGTTCCAATGGCAATGTGAGAATAAGCACTAAAATCAAAATATATTTGAAAACCAAACAGAAATGCTAGTGTCCAAACATCGATTGCGCTCAGATCCACTGCGGGTGTTGAGAAGCCATCATTAACAAAAATAGCTATGTTATCTGCAAAAAAAACCTTTAAACACAGGCCCAATAATACGCGCTTAAATCCCTCAAATATTTCAATTAAATTAATTTTTTTAATGGTTTTTAATTGAGGTATTACTTGGGATGCCCGTAATATTGGTCCCGCTACTAACTGTGGAAAAAAAGTAATATATGAAGCATAAAATAAAAAGTCTTTTTCAACTTTTATATTTTGACGATAAATATCAACGATATAACTAATTGCCTGAAATGTATAAAAGCTAATTCCAAGAGGTAGGATAATATAATAAAAATTAAAATTATTTTTTAAATCAATTCCGAATAATAAAGATATACCAATTATTGAGTCTGTAAAAAAAATTAAGTATTTAAAATAAAATAATATAAGTAAGTTAATAAAGACGGCAAAACTTAAGTATATGAACTTTCTTTCTTTAGACTCGCTAATTAAAAATCCAGCTATATAATTGAAAATAACGGAAAATAATAGAAGAGGTAAAAAATCAATTCTCCAGAAACCATAAAATATTAAACTTGAAAAAAAAATAAAATATTTATGAAATTTTGGATAATTTAATAGCCAAAAGATAATAACAAAAATAGACAAAAATGTGATGAATGTAAGGGAATTAAAGAGCATTTTTATTTGAAATTATTTTACTTAATTCATTAGATAAAATTATGTGACCCTTACCTTTAAAATGCATAAAGTCATATTCTTTTGTTGCAGAAAAATTTGTCTTTGATCCATCACCCCAATGCTTGTTTGGCACAATTCCCTCTAAATTATAAAATTTTATATCATTCAAAATTGATATTTTTTTTACTTCTTCTTTAAATAATTTATAATCATTAATATCGTAGGGAATTGGAATATCATTTCTTATAGGGGCAACATAAATTATTAAATCTATATTTTCACTCTTACTTATTTTAATTATATCTTCTAAAGCTTGAAGATTATCTTTGTATTTTGAAGATATTTTTTTTCTTATTGAGGACGAATTAATATTAAATATTAAATTTCTACTTTTATAAAAAAAATTAAATAATTTACTTCTTAAATCTGCCCTGTCCTCCCAGATCGATAAATTTTGCTTAAGTAAATTTTCGATGAAATTCTCACTCAGATTATTGAGGCTAGTGGTTTCAATATTTTCACCAGTTGATTCAGTGATTTTATTTAATATTTTATTTCCTGATTTGCTGAACTTTATTTTTAATTCTGTCTTATGATCTATTAGTTTAATAACATCATCTCTAACTATATTTTCTCTCGTATCATCATATACTACTGGTATTATAAGCGTGCCGATCTTAGTATTGGTAACAAGATTATTGATTAAAATATACTTTTCTAATAATGAAACATTAGGTAATGAATAGGTTATCAAATATTTATTAAAATTCTTTAACTCACGATGAAGCAATTCTGGAGCAACGACGTCACTTCTGGTGGCTTGATTAATCGCATGTAATTGTGAATTACCAATCCAAATTGCCAAATCCATAGTTAAGGACTTTTTATTATACCCAATTAAACATTCTAAATCTGATGGAGTTGTACAGTGAATTTTATTGCCATTTACTCTATTGGCAAAAACTGTATTTGTATCCTTGCCAAGAGCCAGTTCGTTAAATTCAATTTTCTTATCTTTGACCAAAATATTTAAAAAGTAAATAGAGAAGAAAATTGCAATAATTAAAGGTAATAAATGATTAATAATGAAAGGATTTTTTTTTTGAAAAAAACTCATAATTTCCGTTTAATCAACCAATCTTCCATAACAAGGATATCCATTTTTGTTCTAAGAAAAGTATCAAGAGCTTCTTCTGGCCTACATACAATTGGCTCATTTTCATTAAAAGAGGTATTCAAAATCATAGGTACATTTGTTTTTTCGAAGAACCTAAAAATTAAATCGTAATATTTTTTATTGGATTTTTTTGTTACTGTCTGTAATCGTCCAGTGCCATCCACATGACAGACTGAAGGTATAGTATTTCTTTTATGTTTTTTTATTTTATAAACTTGAGACATAAAAGGTACATCATCATCATTTTCAAACCAGTCAGATACATATTCTCGTAAGATAGAGGGTGCAAATGGCCTAAAAGACTCTCTTCTTTTGATTTTGTTATTAAGAATTTCCTTCATATCAGTTCTTCTCGGATCGCATATAATGGACCTATTTCCTAATGCTCTGGGCCCCCATTCCATACCACCTTGGAACCAGCCGATAACACCCCCTCTTATTATTTCACTAACTATAAATTCGATCAAATCACTTGGATTTTTATATTCAATTGCCTCAAATTCATCATTGGTAAAAATGGAATTATTATCTAAAACAACTTTAATGTCTTCATTTGAAAATGAGGGTCCAATCGATGCATTGACTAATGTATATTTTTTTGGTTCATTTTTTTTATTCTTTATAACCTCGTATGCTGCACCAATTGCTCCCCCAGAATCTCCTGCCGCGGGAGGGATAAATATTTTTTTGAATTTAGTATTGTTATAAATTTTGCCATTTGCAACAGAGTTCATTGCACATCCTCCAGAAAGAACCAAATTATTACACTTATACATATCATGAAGATTATTTAATATATCTAAAAATACATCCTCATATACTCTTTGCACAGAAGTTGCTAAATCAATATAATTTTGATTTAATTCACTTCCTGGAGTTCTTGGCTTCAAAGACAATAAATCGATCATATTTCTTTCTTGGAAAAGCATTTCAAATTTTGGAACTCCACTTTTCCATTCAAAATTTATATTTTTTTTGTGATGATTAAAATAATCTAAATTCAATTTAAAATTGCCATTGGAAAAAGTCTCTACAAGCATTTTTAATTGATTGATATATTTTGGTTTACCGTAGGGAGCTAATCCCATCACTTTATACTCATCACCATATTTATGAAATCCAAGATACTGTGTCATAGATTGATAAAAGATTCCCATTGAGTGCGGAAAGTTAACTTGACCACCCATTTTGAATATATCATTTGAATAATGTCCCCATTTAGTACTTGTAAAATCGCCAAAACCGTCAATCGATAGGCAGGCTGCTTCATCAAAACTAGAATTGAAATAAGCTGAATTTATATGTGATAAATGATGATCCACATTCACAATCTTATTTATAAAGTCAGCTTTATATATTTTTTTTAACTCTTGATTGTATTTATTTGGAGACTTTCTTGAAAAAAATTTCTTTGCTAAAAATAAGGGGCTTTTGAAATTTAATAGTGAGTATAAAATTTTTTTTGAAAAATTTGAGTAAGGATCTGAATTTACAGCTATAAAATCAACTTTATTAATTTCTATGCCTGCTTTTTGTATGCAAAAGTTGATAGATTTTAGGGGAAATCCAGCCTGATGCTTTAGTCTGCCAAAACGCTCTTCTTCACTTGCTGCTATTAACAGATTATCTTTTAAAATACATGCTGAAGCATCCGCATGATAAGCATTAATACCAAGTATATACATATTATTTTCTAATAACTCTATTAAATATTTCTAGCTGGTGGTTGGAACATATTGAAGTCTCTAAATATTTTTTAACCGTATTTCTTGCATTAATGCCATAGTTTTTTATTTTTTCTTTGTCATTAATTAATGTTTCTAAGGCTGTGATATATTCCTGAATTCTGTTATTTTTAACTAAGATACCATTAATATTATTATTAATATATAATGGAACATCGCCTACATCATTTGAAATTATGGCTTTTTGCATACTCATTGCCTCCCATATTGAGATCGGTGATGATTCTGATACAGAAGTGCACAAGTAAATATTGATTCTTTTTAAAAAGGAACGGACATCTCTCTCAAATTTTAGGAATTGCACATTTTTTAGTTCATACTTACTTATGAGTGAATTGATTTTGTTATAGTAGTTTACTTGAGTATTTGGAACGTTTCCTAGTATAAAGAATTTTATATTACTTTCATTTTTAAAATATCTTGCGATTTTGATAATATTTTCTATACCTTTGACAGGACTTACGTTTGCAACAGTGCCAACTAATATTTTCCCACACCCTTCTTTTTCTTTTAATTCACTAGATAATTTTACGTTAGGGTTGAATTTAGCTGTATCAACAGTAGCAGGTACAACATAAGATGGAATATTATTAGGTATATATCTACTATAATAATCTTTAGTTTTGTTTGATGCGAAAATAAATGCTGTTGTCCATTTACCAAGAAAGCTAAAAACAGCCCTTATTATCCATGGCATGTATGTATCATTTAGGTGCCATACCGATGGTAAATTGCAAATTTTTGCAGCAATAATGCCTTTAAACTGCCATGAACCGCCACTGATATGAACCAGATCAAATTTTTCATTTTTAAATAATCTCACTAGTAGATAAATTTCGTAAAAAAAAAATATAAAATAATTTAATATTAATAACTTATTTTTTGAGATTTTATTAATTGGCAACTCAATAACTCTGAGGTCATTTTTTTTGCAAAAATCAATTAAATATGAATTATTTATTTTTGGTATTAAGAGTGTTGTTTGTACCTTGTCTTTAAGTTCTTTTGCAAATGAAATCATTCTAATTTGAGGGCCACCTATTTGAGCTTCTTCTATTATATCAGCAACTTTAAACATCGATATTGGCAAATGAATTTATAGCATTATGATAGTTTTCAACCATTTGTTTAAAAGTCCAGCGCTCGTTTACCGAGTCAAATGCTTGTTTTTTATATTTTTTGATCTTCTTTCTATCCTTACTAAGCATAATTAGTTTTTTAGCAAGGCTTGCATGATCGTTCTCTCGATATTTAATTGAATTATAATTTTCCTTAAGAACAGTATACTCTGGAGCGTGCCTTAACTCATTGTCATGAGTAATAATAGGAACTCCATACCAAAGAGAGTGTATTAAACTTAGTCCAATATATCCTGGGTATAGAAAAAAATCTGAAATAAGAAAGTAAGGAGCAAGCTTATGTTCAGAATATTCTTCACCAACAAAAATAACATTTTTTTCTATTCCAAGTTGTTTTGCAAGATTTTTGTAATAATTAAGTTTAGGACCTGCACCAATTATTATATAATAACATTGCTTATTTTTCATAATCAATTCTCTAAATGCCTTAAATCCAACATGCAACAAAGTATCTGGATTTGATCTAAGTCTTCCACAAAACAAAAATATGATTGCATTCTTTGATAATTTTTTATTAACTTTAAAATCTTTTAACTTAGCTTGGTTCCATTTTTTTTTATTTTTTAAAATATTATTTTCATTGATTGTATTATTCATATAAAAAATATAGTTTTTATTAAAACCAAATTTTAAATAAGATTTGTACTCCTCTTCCGTATATAAAATTACAGAATCCATTAATCTCATTATACTTCTTCTTATTTTATCAAAAAAGGGTGCCGGCCTTATTGATCTGCCATGACTCCACCAGACAACTTTAATTGATCTCAATTTAGCATTTATTATGAGCGGTATTAGACTTAGGTGCCTTAAACTCCCACAAATAATTAGTACATCGCCTTTAGTTAATCTTTTATCAATTTTTAAGTTAGATTGCCAAAAAAATATATTAAGGATATTTGTCCATCTGCCAACTTCATAATAATTTGCTTTATTTTGTTTTATTAGTTTTATTGAATTGCCAAAGGGACTGGTACTGGAAAAGTAAATTAATAAATTGTATTTTTTTTTCTTAATAAGACTATCAAATAAATTTTTTCGATATTCTGTTAATATAGGCTGTATTATTTGTATATTTTTCATACTTTTTTATGCGATTTATATACTAGCCAGTAAGTAAATTGAAAAATGAAAAAAACTAATATTAAAAAAGCTGTAAATATCATTAAGTCAGTTTCAAAACTACCTCTGTAAATAACTATAAAGAATGAAACAAAGAAAAAGTAGTAAGCTATAAAATAACTACTTGCATTGTTGTATGTTTTGTCACAATAAAATAACAGTTTTGTTAATATAAAAAATGCTATTGGCGCCAACCAAATGGTAAAATTAACATAAATTTCTAAAGGAAGTGAAATAGGAGCACTATTGCCCTTATATGCATATTCGCCGGCAATATATGCAAGGTTCTGAGGCTTTTCAGGCCAAACATTTCTTGGCACAAATAAATAAAACATACGCTCAAAAGATAAGCCTGTTATATATGAATTTTTTATATGTATATACAAGTCATTTACAAACATTGACTCATATATTCTGGAAAATACTCCAATATCAATATTTTCTAAAAAATTATAGAGAGTAGTCAGATTTAATCTCATGAACCTCTCGACACCCTCGTCAAAACCAAAGACTCGAAATAACCCTTGAAAATAAAAAAGTAAAATCGTTAGTGGAAATGTGAAAATGAGAGCTGCATTTCCGATTTTAATTTTATAATTATGTATAAAAAAAATAAAAAATAACAATAAATAGAATATTAAAAATCTTCGATCTCCCCCCAAAAAACCACTTTTAAATGTATAAAAAATAAATATCAGAATTAATAGGAGATTAATATATGAATTTTTTTTTCGAGTAACTACTAAATAAGTCATCAAAACTAAAATTGCGAAGTCAATTTGCAAAGCAAATTTAAAATTTAGAATATAATTTAAAATTAATAAAAAAAGTAAGATAAAAAATTTTAACTCAATTTTGTCATATTTTTTGAGTTTAGAGATTATAAATTGGGGTGTCTTAATATCAATTTTTTCAAGAGATAGAATTGATGTTATTTGAATAATATAAATTATTAAAACATGAGTGAAATAAATTTCAATATTTAATAAATATGGGAGTATTTGATAAAAAAGGTTAAAAATATGAAACTGGGATGTTAGGGACCAAATATTTAATCTAAAAAAGAATAAAACAAAGGCAATTAGTATAATTTGGTTGACTAATAATGGGGTAAAAAAATTTTTTGTTAAAAAACCCGCCATTACAAGAATTGTAAAAACAGTTGCTAATAATGATTTTAAGAAGAAGATTTCACTATTAAATTTAATACTAGTCATATACAAGGAATTATAGCAGAAATTCTTCTTGTTTAATTGTAATATTTATTAAACCAATCCACAAACTTTGAAATTCCAGAACTTATATCGAATTTGACTTTGAATTTGGTTTTATTCTTTAATTTTGAAATACTGGCGTGAGTTTTTAAGACATCCCCTTTTTGGAGTTTTAGTTTTTTTATTTTAGCTTTTTTTCCTAATAAATTTTCTAATTTAGATAAATAATTTCTAAGAGTCTCCGGTCTTGAGCTTCCAATATTATAAATTTCGTATGGTATTCTTTTCTTAGGAGGGTTTTTTATTAACAAAATAATAGCGCTTACAACATCATCTATATATGTAAAATCTCTTATATGATTTCCACCGTTAAATAATTTTATAAACTTACTTTCTTTTATAGCTTTAGCAAATTTATAAAGCGCCATATCTGGTCTACCGAAAGGTCCATATACAGTAAAAAATCTAAGTCCGGTTATTGGTAGTCTATAAATATTACTATACGAATATGCCATAACTTCATTACTAAGCTTAGTTGCAGCGTAGAATGAAAGTGGTTTATTATTAATATCATGTTCTTGAAGGGGGAAATTTTTATTGTCACCATAGACAGAGCTAGTAGATGCAAACAAGAAATGTCTAATTTTATTCTCTTTACATTGTTCCATTATGTTGAAGAAACCAACTATATTAGTATCTAAATATTTTGATGGATCTTCAATTGAATATCTTACTCCCGCCTGAGCAGCTAAATGAACAACACAATCAATTGATTTCTTTTTGAATAAACCAGAAACTTTATTATTGTTAGTAATATTTATTTTATAAAAGCTAAATTTTTTATTTTTATTAAGTTCTTTAAGACGTTTTTTTTTTAAATTTACGTCATAATAGTTATCAATGTTATCAATGCCGATTACTTTACAATTTTTATTTTTTAATAATTTAACTGATAAATGAAAACCAATAAAACCTGCACAACCTGTTATTAATATATTCATGTTAAATGTTTTGAATAATTTTCAACCATCTGATCAATCGTCAAATAAGCCTTTGCTCTTTTATATGAATTTTCTGAGTAATAAAGATAATTATTGGATATACGCGTAATTGCTTCAACAATGTCTTCAAAATTAGGATCAATGTTTTGTGCAAAATGATCTCCATAATAATCCACTACTATTCCTGCGTTATCACCAACTAGCTCCTTTAATGCTCCGGTATTCAAGCCTACTATTGGAATACCGGAGCACATCGATTCAATTACTGAATTTGGACAAGCTGAATTAACATCTAGAGCCAAATGTATTGGCTTATCTATAATATATTTGTCTATTATATTTTTATTTTGATGACCATGTATTAAAATATTTTCATTTAAATTTAACTTTTTTTCCATTGTTTGTGAGATATTTCCAAATAAATGAAATTTTTTAATTCCAATATTTTTACATCTCAACGATACCTCATTTATTAAATTGAAGGTGAAATCGTTGTCATGATAATTGCCCTCTACACAAATTATATCTCTTGATTGTTGATCTTCGTTGCTTAGATGTTCATCCAAACTTGCCCGTTTTTTTAGCTTGGCTCCATTATAGATGACAATTGATTTTTTTGATAATACCCCGTACTTTTTTTCCCACCAACTTTTTACAAATTCGCTTTGATAAATTACAATGTCAGCGACAAAATTTCTTATTAAAAACATAACAAAATTTACTAATTTGTAATAAATATATTTAATTATATTATCAGACTGTGATAGTGACTGATACCACATTCCGTCTAATCTTTGGATTATTTTAATACCCTTAATTTTACATAGAATTAAAAATGCTATTTTTTTTGTCGATGAAGTAACTATAACCGTACTAATATTTTTTTTATCCTGGTCAAAAGCTATTTTATGATTTCTTTTTTCAAGTCCATCTTTTAAATTTCTTATAAATGTACTTGGACCACCTACTTTCGTTGGCGAATTAGCGAAATAAATTTTCATAATTACTTACTAATAGCTAAAATTTTACTAAAATAATCAATTGTGTATCGCAAACCATCAGTTATATTTGTTTGTGGGTACCAATCTAAATGTTCTTTAGCAAGAGTAATATCAGGCATTCTAATCATCGGATCATCCATCGGTAAATCTTTATAAATTAGTTCTGATTTTGATTTAGTCTCATTTATAACTAATTTTGCTAAATCAATAATTTTATATTCTTCATTATTACCCAGATTAATAGGTCCTGTTGTTAGATCGCTTGAATGCATTAGTTTGTAAATGCCTTTAATTGTATCCTCAATATAACAGAAAGACCTAGTTTGTTTTCCATCTCCATAAATTGTGATTGGCTTTCCTTCCAACGCCTGTACTATAAAATTGGATACAACTCTTCCATCATCCGGCGCCATTAAAGGTCCGTAAGTATTAAATATTCTTGCCACCTTAATTTGTAATTTATATTGTCTCATATAATCAAAACAGAGAGTTTCTGCGCATCTTTTACCTTCGTCATAACATGATCTAATGCCAATAGGATTTACGTTTCCCCAATAATCCTCAGTCTGAGGATGTATTAATGGATCGCCATAGACCTCGCTTGTAGAAGCCTGAAATATTTTGCAATTGTTTTTCTTTGCTAAGTCTAACATATTTTTCATTCCAATAACATTTGTCTGTATTGTTTTCACGGGGTCATCTTGGTACATTTTTGGAGATGCTGGACATGCAAGATTTACTATATAATCAATTTTAATATCAATAGGCTGAATTATATCATGTAATAAAAAATCAAAATTTTTATTTTTTTTAAGATTTTCAATATTCGTCTCTCTGCTAGTGGATAAATTATCTAAACAAATAACCTCATTACCTTCGTTTAATAAAAGACTACACAAATGTGTTCCAATAAATCCACTGCCACCAGTAACTAAAATTTTCATATTTTATATTTTATATTTTATATTTTTGTATTATTTTTTTTACGACTTTAAAGTAATTAAAAGGTATAAAAGAAATACAATATAAGACAAACCAATTTATACTTTTTAAATATATATAATAATTTCTCAATAAATATCTTGCATGAGAAGGTTGCCCAGAAAAAATTACAATTCTAATGGAGTTAAGTAATGTTTTTTCTCTCATTATAAGGAAATTTTTCATTCTTTCCCCTTTTAGTGAAGTTATATGATCATTTTTAATCCAATACTTAAAATGATTTAAAGACCATGAAATGATGTCTTTGGTTAAACTCTCTGGATTGCCAATTTCGTACTCAACTAGATCCTCATCTTGAAAGTAAAATTTTTGTTTATATATGCCCCATCTGAGCGCAATTTCGCTATCTTCAACACCTTTCAATTTTTCATCAAATAATCCATACTTGCTAAATAATTCTTTTCTTACCATTAAACCCGTTGGCTGATGAAATGAGTACCTTGCAAACGGCCTAATATAGTCTTCAACAATTCCACTTTTTTTATCATTACTCCTAAATACTTTCTTTGTATCATAAACCTTTCCAAGCTTTTTATTATTGCGTGTGTAAGTTAGATTACACGAAAATATATTAATATTCGGATTGTTTATGGCTATATCATATTGTCTTTGAAGTTTTTCTGGCATCCAATAATCATCAGCATCAAAAAAACATATAAATTTTCCCTTTGCTTTACTAATTCCATGATTTCTTGCAGAACTTGGACCTCCATTTTTTTTGCAAAAAAGCTGCAATTGATTACTAATTGAGTTGATAATTTTCACTGTATTGTCATTTGAACCGTCATCAACTACCAGTAATTCATAATTTTTAAATGATTGTGAGAAAATGCTATTAATTGCTCTGGCAATATATTTTTCAGAGTTAAATGCTGTAAGTATTACTGATATTTCAGGATTAACAAAATTCATTGCCTAACAAGATATATCATATAAGTATGATAATTGTGTAAATCATCTATTCCTGCAGTACTATTGTGAATGACAAATTTAAAGTTATTTTTTTCAAATATTTGAAGAAAATTGATCAAAGAATTTGGATTTTCAGAAATATTACAATGAAATTCAGCAATTATGTTTTTAAAAAATTTTAATTTATCTGCTTTATCAAGTTCTTTCACAATTTCCATTTCAGCACCTTCAACGTCAATCTTCATTAAATCTATTTCCTCATTTATAAAATTAGATAGCTTTCTTTGATTTACAGAAATTTTATTGCCTTCATTACTAGACCTGGATTTATAAAAGCTAGCTCCTACATGATCATCTAATGTAAAATAAAAATCTCTATCTTCATTACTTGAACCAAGCGCATAATTAAATGTTTCGAGCCGTAAATTATTCTTTTCATCATTATATTTTAAGATTCTATATGCTAATGGATTAGCTTCAAAACTGTAGATCTTGGCTTTTTTGAAATGATCTCTAAAAAAAAATGACGAAATTCCAATATTGGCACCAATATCGAATATAACGGGACACTCTGAATTTAATTTAATATCATATATTTTATTTAAATAAACTTCACTCAACAATAACAAAAAAGAGTCTTTGGTCTTATAAATAAAGTTTCTTTTGAATAATCTTATATTGAAGTAATTTTTATCTATATTGCTCTTAGTAAAATTAATTTTTATTAAAAAAGATAAATATAAGTAAAAAATTCTTTTTATAATTTTATTCATAATTATTTTAATATTTTTCTTATTAAACTTTTAAAAATATCTCTGTCGATCTTAATAATATCATGCGTTTGAGCTTTTGTTGTCCACAAAGACTTTTCATCATCTCTAAAATGATATTTGCTAACTACAGCACTACCAAATTTATAGAGTTCATTAATCTGTCTAGTTTTATCAGAACTTTTCCATGGTCTTCTTATTACATCAGATATTTCCTCAAAATTATTTATTTTAAATACTGAATCTATTATTGAATAAATCGCTTTGCCTAATAATAACGTCTTTTTACCAAGTGAAATAGATTCTAAGCCAGTACTTCCAGTTATAGTTATAACGGCCTCAGCATTTTTTATGCACTCAAGCGATGGGTAACGATAGGACATAAGGTGTACATTATGGATATTTTTTAATTGATTATAGATTTTCAAAGAATTTTTACCCGCCATAGAAGGATGCTCTCTTACCACCAATTTATAATTAAGAGGAAGTTCTCGAGAAATTGATTTAATTATACTAGTGGTATCATAATACTTTTGTCCTCTTATTAAAACTGATGCTTCAGGTATAAGAGATAACGGATAATAAGCATATTTTTCTTTGGGAAGCCTGTTTTCTAAATAGATATTTTCTAATAATAATCTAAGTCTAACTATAATATTTATTTTTATTCTTTGCCATCTTGTAGGACTTAAATGGTGATAATTATCTTTATCATTCAGTATTAAATTTCTTATGAATCTAACTATATTTTTTATATTCAATTTTTTTAAATCAATAATGCTTTTCTGGTAGTTGGCTTCAATGCTATTTTTTTTGTTACTTTTAAGATCTTTTATAAATTTATTAATTATGATTCTTCCTTCTTTTGATATTGGTTTACTCCGATAATATTTACTGATCTCATCATGTTGATCCATATTATTGCCTAATATTGACCACCTATAATCCAATCTTGTTTCATTAAATGTCAGAAATTTTTTTTTATAATATTTAGAAAAGTAAAATAGTAATTCACTTACTAATGATGCGCAGGTATAGGCAATAATTACATCATTTTTTTTAACATACTCTTCTAGAAATGAGGCCATCAAACAAACATGTTTGACAATTTCATCTTGAGATAGTTTTTTTTGATATGTTTGTTCATGAGTATGTTGAACTAGCGTTCTTTCTGCGAAAGCTAGGTAATTTAAATTAACTCCGACCTTCTCCTCAAGGTATTTAATGCGACTATCACTAAATTTTACATTATTTTTTGAATATATATTTTGAATAATATCTTCAATACATTCTATTTTGTGATAACTTACTTTGGTTTGTTTGAGCAAAAATTGAAAATTTTTTTTTCCATAAACTAATTTTGAAATCAAAAAATTTGGATATTTTTCTTTTATTAAGTAAGCAATGTTGTTAGTTCTTTGTGTAAATCCACTAAAACCTGTAAAAAAAAGGATTTTCATGTATTTTAACTTTCTATAAAATATTTAAACCATTCGTTTTTATCCAAAAAAACCTTTCCATAACAAGTTTCTTTTCCATCAATATCTTTCTTATACCATTCTCCATCTTTGATCCACCATACCCTAGGATCTCTGAATGTGTCTGCGATCTCATCAAATTTTTTTTCTGTCCAGCCGACGTATTCTAGCCATCTAGATAAATCTTTAGGTTTAATAGAATCCCTTCTTAATGACTCTTTTATACCGTCTGCTCTAGATATGTAGTTATTTCTTATATCTTTTGACGCGTGATCAGTTGTCCGACCATATCCAAACTTAATAAATCGAAGATAATCATGTAGTCCATTTTCATGAATATCATCAAGATTTGACATTCTTCTGTAAGTCCTCTCAAATTCTTCTTCTGACTCAAGAAATCCATATTTTTTCTTTATTAAATCTAAATGTCTATTTTCATCCCATTCAACATAATTTGAAATGAAAATACCTCTTACTCCAACCCTTTTTATATCCTCGTCCGACGGGTACATCCAAGGTATAAGATTTTTTTCCTCAATATTTTCCCCATATTTTTTTGCTAACTTTAAAATATCGTACCACTCATAGCTTCTGTTTGCATGCTCATGTCTGTCACGATATGTAAATTCTATATAGTCATCATATGAAAACATGCCTGCAACGTATTTTCTTCCATGCTCTCCCCAAATCATTAGAGGAATATTCATGTCGACTGCTACTCGTATGGGATATGTGAAAATACCTGAATGTGCGTGCCAATTCATATCACCCATCACTAATACTCCCAACCTATTTAGTGACTTAATAATTTCGACTGCAGGAGTAAAAAAAATGTGGTCCACTCCAAAAACTTCTCTCATATTTTGTAAGTTTTTTAATCCAGTTGAAGAATAATTATTTGCATTATAAGTTACTAATAATGGATTATATCCCAACTCCTTTGTAATTACGTGAATTTGATAATAACTATCTTTCCCACCGCTAACAGGAATAATGCAATCATAGTTTTTCCCATCATTAGATTTATATTTGCTGAGTAAAGTTGCTAGTTCATTTTTTCTTTCGTCCCAATCAATCTCATATTTTTCCTTTGATACATTACATCCACTACATACCCCTTTGCTATCAAATTCTAAGGTAGCTGCAGATGATGATGGATAAAGACATGAAGTACAGTATGTAACTTCAGGTTTTTTTATGTTAGAGGATTTTTTTTTATCTGACATTAAAACTATTTTCTTTTAATTCTTTTTTTACATTTGGGTAAGACAATTCTTTAAAGTTAAAATAATTTCCAGCTGCTATAGCTGATAATTTATCAATTTTTGCAATTTCCATAAAATGATCAGGTTTTCCAGCTCCTGAACAAGCAATGACAGGAATACTGGCCTTTTCTACAACCTTCTCAATTGTTTCAATATCATAACCCCTAGCTTTACCATCAAAATTAATATTTTGTAAAAATATTTCCCCAACGCCCATATCTTCTATATATGCCACGAAATCTAATAAGCTTTTTTTTGTTTTTTTTGTGCCATTAAGCTTTACAACAAATGCCTCATTCTCTTCAATTAAATAATCTATAGACCCTACTACTGCTTGACTTCCTAAAATCGAAATAATGTTTTTTACTGAATTTTTGTTCTCATGTAGCAAAGTGTTAAGTGTAACTTTATCTGCTCCACTTCTAACCATCATTATGGCATCATTTTGATTTCTAATACCACCACCAAACGTAAGAGGCATAAAACATATTTTCCCGATTTCAGATATAATAGTTTCAATATTATCCATAGAATTTACTCTTAAGTCATCTCTGCCTAAATCATATGTTTCTTCCCTGCTAATATCGATATAAATTAATTCATCCGCATTCCACTCATTCAATCTTCGTGCCTGATCCAAAACGTTGCCAATCACCTGGTGGCGATTAAAATTTTGACTTCTTACAATTAATCCATTTTTTATAAATAGAACTGGAATTATTCTTTTTGAAAATAAACTCATAGAATGTTAATATAATTTTGAAGCAGCCTCATTCCAATTTTCTGGCTTTTCTCAGGATGAAATTGAGTTCCATATAAATTCTTTTTATTAAATGAAGAGTCAATAACACTTCCATAATTAATTGTAGATGTTACATATTGATTTTCGTCAGCATGACAGCCATAACTATGTACGAAATAAAAATGAGAATTCTCTTCAATACCATTAAATAAAGTTTTACGATTACCTAATATACTACATAACCTCCAACCAGTATTTGGAACGGGTAAATTACCTTTACCATTTATTTTTGAAACTTTTCCTTTAATTATATCCATTCCTTTACATCCACCATCTTCATCACTCCACGAATAGAAAAGTTGCATTCCTAAGCATATCCCTAATATTGAATTATCTTTTTTATTTGAGATATCTTTTATTGACTTAATAAAATTCTTTTTTTCTAAGTTTTCCATAGCGAATTTAAACGAACCAACACCAGGTAGGATAAATTTTGAGTATTTCATCATTTCATTACCATTATCTATCAACTTGTAATCTACCTCTAAGTAATCTAAAGCATTAGTTATTGAAGCTATATTGCTAGAGCCATAATCAATTATTCCAATCATTAAAATCCTTCAATTTTAGTTTTTAAAATTCTCCAACGTCCATGTTTATCAGAGCCTTCATAAAATACACAAAATTTTCCATGAAATCTTATTATTGCTGGCTCTGAGCAATGCTTAATATCATAGATAACACTGGGTTCAATTACTGCCTTTTTTTTCTTGAACCATTTTATGCCATCATGTGAGATTGCGGACATTATTTTTCCCTTAATTGGATATTTACTCCATGCCGCATAAAGCATTATCCATTTTGATTTTAACTTTATGACTGAAGGAGCATAAATAGAATAACTTTCATTTTTATTACTTTGGGAGAATATTCTTTTGTCTAATATTTTATTTTGAAAATTAGTATCTTTGTAAATATTTAAATGGATATATGATTTGTTATTCATTTTTTTGCAATAGTAAATATATATTTGTCTATATTTGTCAGTTTTTATAAATGGTGAGTGAAAGTGTACCTTGTTATTGCCATGCAAAATTGGAAATTCATTTATATTCCATTTTATTAAATTTTTAGATTTAGCAATAAATATGCTTGAAGTTTTTTTGTCTCTTCCTTCAAACGCCATATAAAAAATTTTATTTACTAAAATAACACTCGGCGATAAAACTCTTTTAGATGCTAATGAAAAACTTTTTATGACTGGCCTTTGAATTATTTTCCATTTTTTTAAATTATTTGATAAGGCTAAGTATATTTCAGTGTTACTTCCTGTTTTAAGATCATCATTACTGACTGCAAAAAAAAGATAAAATATATTTTTATTTTTAATACAAAATGGGCTGATTATTTTTTTCTTGTTTTTATCGATATCAATGACAAGAGATTTCTCTTGGTCATATTTTTTTAATACCATTTATAATAAATTATTTTTTTTAATAATAAGATGAGAATTAAAGTCTTTTCGAAGTCTCTTGCCTACAATTTTATTTCGTTGCAATGTACTAAAGCCTGTTGCTGGCCTTAATAAAATTAAATCGTTTTGACCAATTTTGTGATTTTTTTTCTTATTCTCTTTCAATGCGTAAGACCTCCTTAGGTAGGGTAAATTTTTTTTTATTTTTTTAGTGATTATTCTTGAGGAATTACCCAAGTAGCTCTCAAAATTATTTATCATTTTAATAAGTTCATTAAGCTCCTTTGGATTAACAGAAATATGATGATCATGAAAACTCTTGTTCTTTCGAGAATTAGTAAAATGTTTCTCTATGATTTTTGCGCCCAGTATTCTTGCAATAAGAGGGGCTTGAAGCCCAATTGTGTGGTCTGAATAACCAATAGTAAAATTATATTTTTCTTGAAGTAGCTTTATATTCAACAAATCTGCATCTGATGGCAGTGTAGGGTAAAGTGTTACACAGTGCATTATGCACAAATATTTATCTAAACTTATATTTGTATAACGCTTAATTGTATTAATAGCTTTATCAATTTCATCGATTGTAGCGCCACCTGTAGACAATATTATTGGTTTATTTTTTTTTGCGATGTATTCAATTAAAGGGTAATTAGTTATGTCGCCTGAGGAAATTTTAAAAAATGGAACTTTATTGGATAGAAAATCTACGCTTTTTTTATCTAAAGGGGTAGAAAAAAAAATAATTTTATTTTTTTTACATTCCTTGAGTAATTCTTCAAATTGTTTGTAACTTAATTCAAATCTTTTTACTCTTTCAAGTCGCTCCTTTTGGCTTTCAGAAACATAAAGTTCTGAATTGTATGTTTGAAATTTAATTGCATGAGCACCAGATTTTTTTGCATTTTTTACTAATTTAAGAGCTTCTTTTAGACTTCCCTCATGATTTACTCCTGCTTCAGCAATTATAAATGCTTCATTAATTTTTTTAAAATTAAACATTAGTTAACCACTATAATCATTATAAATATTTTTTGAAATAAATTTAGCTAATTTCAGAGTTAGTTCATCATTAATCTCAAATTTTGATAAACCATTAAGTATTTCATGACCAACTTTTAGTTTTTCAAAGTTTGCATAATCTTCTAATGAATTATTTCTTAAAACAAGAAAATTTCCTGTCTCAACATATAGTTGTTGAGATTCTATATTAATTTTTATATATCTTTTATCATCAATTTTAATTTTATTATAATCGGATTTATTTAATGGTTTCATAGTATTTCCATTGTGTATGTAAACAGTACTATTTTCATGGGATACTGCTACAATCATGTCTGTATTGAATATTTTCATTGAGTTAATCGCATTGTCATAATGTTTATAATTAATGAATGGTGAACTTATCTTAGCTAGCAATGAGAACTCTGGTTCTGAGTTAAATTCCTTTTTATAGAGATCTAGCGCCGCCTGAATTGATTGATCTAATAGAACACTTGGATTTGCCAATTTTGCATCTCTGAAATAAGCAAGCAATTTTGGATTTTTTTGCTTATCAATATATTCAAGTACTTCTTCGTCCGGACTTGTGATTATAATTTTTTCAATTTTTTTTGACTTTAGTAAGCTATCTATTTTCCATTGTAAAAGTGGTTTATCATTAATTTTATGAAATGCATTTGAGTGTATATCATATTTTTTTCCTCGAATGGGTATAATAGCAACTGTCGTACCATCAGTTTCATTGCTATTTTTTTCTAAAATTTTTGTTCGATTTTTTAGTATTTTTTGTTCTTTTCTAGTTAGGCTTGACTCATGCTTACGATAATAAAACAAGGGTATATTTATATTACTAACCTTAAATTTTTTGATAAATCTTAACCATATGTCAACTCCATCTTGACATTCAAAATATTCATCGTATCCACCCATATCAATTAATGTTTTTGTTTTAAACATTGTACATGCTCCATGAGCTGACTGATCATGTAAATTTACTTCATCAAAATTATGTCTTCTAAAAGTATTTAAGATATTACCATCTTGATCTACTTCATAATAATCAGGAAATAAAATCTCAATTTGTTTATCTTTTTGCATCTTATTAACGAAGACTGAGATAATATTTTCATCTAGCCAATCATCAGCATCTAATCTTAATATATATTCTCCCTTAGCTGAATATAATGCGGTATTACATGCCGCTAACAATCCTTCATTCCTTTTAAACAGTGGTGTAATTTTTGGATTTGTGGAATAATTATTTATAATTTCAACTGAATTGTCAGTTGATCCATCATCAATAATCAGTATTTCTATATTTTCATATGTTTGATTTAGCGCACTCTCGATGGCTTTAGTTATGTACTTTGAATAATTAAAGTTTGTTATATAAATTGTGACAATTGGTAAATTTGATATCATACATTCTCTAGAAACATTTTTGTGGAAATAAATATAAAAAGAAATTTACTAAAGCTATTACTATGAAAATCAGACTTAAGAAATTTTTCAATTTTCTGTCTATCAAAGATTTCATATATGGGGCCATCATCTAAACAAAACTCTAAATTAGAAGTATTATTTAAATCAAATAAAGTTTCAATGGATGCGTTAAAACCTTTTTTTTCTAAGTCATAATTAATTTTATTTGGTAAATATTTGTTGCCTATTTCTCGAAGAACTGACTTTGTATAACCATTTCTGATTAGATACTTATTTGGTATCGTATATGCAAACTCTGTAAGATCTTTATCTAAAAAAGGGCATCGATTTTCTGTTGAATTAAACATATAGTTTAAATCCTCCTGATTTAATACTACAGGTACGACATCCTTAAAAAGGTCGTTAAGCATTCTATTTCGTAATAAATTATTATGATAATTTTCTTCATAGTATGAATTTTCAATATTTTTCTTTAATAGTAATGATGCAAAAAAATCAGTATCATTGAATAAATGATCCCTACTAGATGGATTATTTATAAAATTTTCTACGTCCTTTATAAGGGGATTATTGACATAAGATCCTGTTTTTTGCTGCCATTCTAGTACATGATTTTTGTAATCATCATTAATTTGAAATTTATCGTAAAGCCAGTAAAGATAATGATAATAATATCCTAAAAATAGTTCATCCCCACCAATACCAGACAGTATAACGCGATTTTTTTCTTCTAAAGCTTTCCTTGATATAAGAGAATTAATATAGGATGAAATTGTAAATACAGGTGAACAATGATACTGAACCAATTTTTTAAGATCATCTAAAAAATTGTAGTCTTTAATATTAATTTCATAAGAATTTTTAACATTATATTTTTCTATCAAGCTCTTAATATTTTCATTTTCATTATATCTTGGATCTTTATCGATAATGCTAAAGGTATCCATCTCTTGATTGAATTTAGATTTTGCAATTGAAAATATTAAAGATGAATCTATTCCGCCTGACAAACTGATACCAAGTTTAACATCTGATCTTAATCTTTTTTGAATGGAATTAGTAATGAGCTCCTCAGTTTTGTCAACTACATCGACGTAAGAAATGTTTTTATTTTCTCTATAATTTACTTTCCAGTAACAATGTCTATTGATAATTTTTGAACTTTGATTTATTTCCCACGTCTCAGATTTAGGAAAAGGTTTAATTTTCTTAAAAAATGTGGATTCAGTAGAAAATATAGTTCTATAGCCATAAACTAAAAAGTTATTTAATTTTTCGTAATTTACCTCCAGCTTCTTTCCAAGAATTTCTCTTATATAATTAATCTCTGAACCAAAGATAAATTGATTTTTATCGTCAAGATAATATAGAGGTTTTTCTCCAAATCTGTCTCTGGAGAGTATTATTTTGTTTTCGGTCTCATCAAAAATAGCTAAAGCCCACATACCTTCTAAATGATCAGTGAAGTTAATACCGTAGTGATGATATGCAGTTAACAAAACTTCAGTATCTGATTTTGTATCAAAAGAATAATGTGCACTAAGCTTATTTTTTAACTCTAAATAATTATAAATTTCACCATTAAATATTAGTGTTTTGTTATATTTAGTATAAGGCTGGTTAGATCTAGGATTGACATCAATAATGGATAGTCTTGAAAAAAAGAATTCAATATTTTTACGGTTTTTAAAATTTAAATGAATATATTGCTGGCTATCAGGCCCTCTATTTTTCATTCTTTTGAGAAGATTATTTCTATGATCTTCCAATAGGCGTTCACCGCCAATTAAGCCTGCTATTCCACACATAATTTATTTTACAGCTATGAAACCTGTCCAATTAAACCAACGGTAGAATATTTCGATTTTTTTGAATCCTGCATTTTTTAAAAGATCAACATTTTCATCTACTTTGTATGGAATTAGTACATTTTCAAGTGCTTCTCTTTTCTTTTGTATTTCTACGTTAGAATACCCTTGTTTTGATATTTTGTATTCATGATAAATATCTATAAAAGTTCTATTGAAATACTTGTCATTGCTTAAGACTTTTTCTAACAGAATTAAACATCCACCACTCTTCATGGTGCTATATATTTTTTCTAAAACAATTTCACGTTCAATAGGCCTTATGAATTGTAAAGTAAAATGCATAAAGTAACAGGATATATTTTTTTTTAATTTTGTTTTCATAAAATCATCAACAATGAATTTAAACTTTGATTTATTTTTCTTGTTCTTAATTTTTCTATTTGCAATCTCAATCATATCGCTAGAACTATCAATTCCTATATATTTCACTCTTCGCTTTTTGCTCATAGTCAATTCATCAGATAAATTTATTAATGTGGTGCCAGTAGAACAGCCAATATCAACAACATTTGTACCATTCTTAATATATTTTGAAGCGATTTTTATTGCCGCATTCTGAGACTCAAAATAATTAGGTACACTCCTGCTAACCATATCATCAAAAGCATTTGCTACTTCTTTATTAAATGAAAAGTCACTAACTTTCATTTTTTCTGAAGCAAAAATTTTATCTTTCTTTTTAATCATGATTATCTTTCCATATTCTGTGGAAGTTGCTCATAAATACCTTCAAACTCATCACTTTTTTTTATTTTTTTATGTAAAACTACAGTCGTAACAAAAGTATTCTTTTTTGAATTAAATTTAACATTTTTACCCCACCGACTCTCATACGCCATTAATTCAATTTTTTTAAGGTCATTTTTTTGTTGAAGTAAAAATTCTTTTAACAATTTATAATTTATACACAAAAGTGGTCCTGTCTTACCTCCATAATTAGCATATAAAATCTTCTCGTCAAAACTAACGAAATTTACATTCGCAACTCTTTGATCGAAAATGACATATTTTTTTGAGTCTTCAATCATTTTTTTTATTAAATACTTCCATTTACTAATTGATTTTATGACAGACCATGCCATGACAATATCGTATTTTTTTTTATTTTCTCTGACAAAGGAAATTACGTCTTTAGAAATAAATTTTGCATGTTTATATTTTTTATTCGCTTTATTTATAAGATTTTCCTGATGATCAATACCTACGTACTTTGCATTTTTATTTATTTTATAAATAATAGATGACATGGCTCCATTACCACACCCAAGATCAATTACTGATTTTGAATCTTGAACAGTTCTATATAATGCCCAACTTTCAGAAGGGTAAAGCTTATAGAGTTCTTCACGATTTAATTCTGACGTATAACTCTCATAATGATCTGTATTCCATCGGTGGTCTTTTTTCATAGCATCAAGCTTACAAGGAACATTAAATTTAACTTAAATTTTTGACTAATTCTGATATTTTTTTCAAATCATATGTTACATGTTTTTTTTTCATTAATCTAATAATATTAGAAATTCTTTCAAAATCTAATTGGGTGTCCACTGATAATTTTAGATCTTTGTAGTCATTCTGAGACTTAAAAAAAAAGGAACGTGTTTCATTTTTTGTAATTTGATAAAAATAACTAGTTACATGCTCAAAGTGTTCAGAGGTTTGGAAAAAATTATATGAATTAATAAATTTTTTTGAGTTGATGATTTCAACAGTTTGACCACTTGGGAAGCCAGAATTTCTATTTGTTACAATATCATATTCTCCACTATCATAGATTTTAATCATTTTTAATATTAAGTTCTGATCAATTAATGGACTATCGGCACATATTCTTACAAAAGAATCACATTTAGTGAGTTTTAAAATATCAAGAAATCTTTTTGCAACGTTCTCAAGATCACCTTGATAATAATTAAAATTATTTGATTTACAAAAATTTACTATTTCCTGATCAGAATCATTATTTGAAGTTGCTACATAAATTTGATTAGTGGAAGAAATTTCTTTTATTCTCTCGATGATGTACATAAGAAGTTCTTTATTATTAATTGTTTTAAGAACTTTATTTGGTAGTCGTTTTGATGATAATCTAGCTTGAATAATAAATATCATTTAAATTTTTTTATCTTTTTCGAATTAATTTTGCAGGAATTCCAGCATAAATTGAAAAACTTTCGGTTTCACCTGATACTAAAGAATTTGAACTTATAACAACTCCTTTTTTTAGTATTGTATTCATCAGTATTGAAACACCGCTTGCAACAAAAACATCATCATCAAATATTATTTTGCCATATTTATAGGGTTGCATTTTTATATACTTGCTTGGTTTAAGTTCATGATCCGAACTATTTATATTTACATTACTACCTATCAAACAGAATTGCCCACATTTAAATACTCCGCCCGAGTTTATTATTGTATTAGTGCCAATTGATGTCCCTTCTCCAATCTCTACAATTCCATCTTTTGCCGCAATAATTCTTACATTATCGTCTATGTAGCAATTATTTTTTATTATAATTTTTCCTTTTTCTCTGTTTCGAATACTGAAATTTTTTCCTATTTTAACATTCTCACCAATTATGATGTTACTCAATATTCCTCTTACTTTGAAATCAACTTTCCCCTCGAAAGTTGTATTTTTACCAATTTTAACTCCAAATAAATTTATCAAATATATAAAAATAGTATTTGGGATTATTAATTTTAAACGTAATGTTGATTGAAGCAAAAATTTTTTTATTTTTTGATTAATCTTTTCTTCTTTCATATTTCCATGGTCTTCCTTCTGCTGATAGATTTGTGATTTAATTTTTTCTTTTAAATTAAGTGCATCTATACTATTTGAATGGCTTTGATCAAGATTTAACTTATCACCTGAATTAGTTTCAGATGATAAATTACTTAACGTATTTATTATAGTGTCTATTGTTTTAAAATTCTCATAATCAAGTAACTCATCCCGAATTTTTACACTAAATTCACTTTCTATTTGTAAAATCAAATTTGAAAAACCAAATGAGTCAATGATTCCATTCTCAAATAACTCTGTATCATTTTGTATAATATTATTGTTACCTATCGAAACGTTATTGATTATTCCTTGCAATATGTTTGCTGATCCGTGAACATTATCTAATGAATTTTTATTTTCAAATTTATCAAAATCACCCGAAATATACTTTTCTTTATTTAAGTGTCTAGATATTTTACCAGCAGTTGATTTTACTAAAGATTTATGAGGAACAAGAATAATTTCTGATATAACAATATTTAATAAATTAAATATTTCTTTCTTAATTGCATTTATATTGATAATATTTTTTTCTTTCTCATATATTTCTGCAATGACAATGACTTTCTCTGTTCCAACTCTATTGTCTTGAATTCCAAATGCAACATTTCGGCCCTCTATGCATCCATCCGAATTATTAATTACTTTCTCTATATCTTGTGGATAAATATTTTCACCAGCTACGATAATAATTTCTTTTTTTCTTCCAGTAACATATAGCTCTCCTCCATAAAAAAAACCTAAATCTCCTGTATTAAACCAATTATTATAGAAGGATTCATCAGTAAGTTTTTGGTTATTATAATACCCATCAAATAATGAATCACTTTTTATGAATATGTAACCCACCTTTCCTTCATCTAACTCTTTATTTCTTTGATCAAAAATCTTTATCGAGTTATTGTTTAATGGCAAGCCAGCACTAGCAATTTTATATCCATTTTTATCTATAATTATTTCTCCATAATTTTTAAACTTTTCATAATCGATGCTTAAGAATTTAATTTGGTCATGTGAACTTGCTGACATCGCAAATGTATTTTCAGCCATTGCGTAACAATTTTTTAACGAGGTTTTATTTATTTTAGATAACTCAAAATGATGAACAAAAGTGTTAATTGTATCGTACAGTACGGGTTCAGAGCAGCAGGCTAAATATTCAATTGAACTTAAATCATAATCCTGTGTCTTTTCAATTGGAATACTTTTTATCATATGTCCAAGAGCAAAGTTAGGTTGCCAAGTATGAGTACATTTATGTTCATCTACTTTGCGTAAAAATTCTCCAGGGTTTGCAACCCACTCAAATGGAGAAAACATTAAAATTTCTATTTGCTCTAATAAGGGCATTAACATGCAGGCAATTAAACCCATGTCATGATAGTGCGGAAGCCATGATGCAACTTTACTTTTCTCATGAAACTGTACATGCTTACTATATGACTTCACTTGATTAAGAAGTGATAACTCTGAAATTTCTATACCTTTTTTGTGTGCAGTTGTGCCAGAGGAGAATTGGACAAATGATTTATTTTTATTTTGTATATTGATAGCAAAATTTTCGTCGTAAGTAATATTATTTACATCTACAATCTTGTAGTTATTTTCATTAGAATTTTGATTTAGCAAATTGCAAACTTCTTCAAAACCTAGAAGTAACTTTATGTTATTGTTAGCTGCTAAATCGTTGAACCTCTCTATAAATAAATCTGGAAGCTGTTTTGGTGAAGGATAAGCATAAAATGCAGGTGTTGCGCCATGCAGAATTGCAGCAATGAATGATCCAAATAGATCTAATGACTCTTTTAAAATTATAACAACTAAATCTCCTTCATTGATTTTCTTTTTCTCATAGAGGCTTATAAATTTGTGGATACTTTCTTTTAAATCATTATAGGTAAATTCTTTATCATTTCTCTGGCTTATAATTCTTAGAAAAGTAAAGTTTGGATTGTTACTTAAAATTTTATAAAAATTTTCAAAATTCATAAATTTAATTCAATTTTTCCACTTTTTATTTCAAAAACTTTATCACAAATATTTGCAATCGGAGAATGATGTGAAACAATTATTATTGTTTTTATCCCACCTAAATTTTTAATTTCTTCAATTAATTTGCTTTCTGTTTCTTTATCCAAAGCGTTAGTAGCTTCATCCATTATAATAAAATCTCTATCATAATAGTAGGATCTAGCTAGAGCTATTCTCTGCCTTTGACCTCCTGATAGCCTTGCACCATTTTCTCCTATTATTGTTTTATAACCTTGAGGGAGACTCTCTATAAAATCATTCAAGTGTGCAAATTTGATGGCATTATTTAGTTTGATTAAATCAACTTCTTCGTCGTTTTCGTATAAAGTGATATTCTTCTCGATGCTATCATCAACTAAAAAAATTTCTTGCGGTATATAAGCAACTTTCGACCTCCAAGCTGAAATTATATCTTGAAGATTCATATTATTGATTTTTATTTCTCCTTTACCCGGTTCTAGAAAACCTAATAACAAATTGATAAAGGTTGACTTTCCAGATCCAGATGGACCAAAAAGACCTACAATTTCACCCTTTTTTATTTCAAGATATTCTATTTCAAGAGTTCTTTTACTATCACCCTCATATTTAAAATCAATTCTATCAAAAGTGGCTTTTTCAAAACTGCCTTCAAGTGTGTCGTTTTTTTTGTTCTCATTGCTAAATAAATTATCATTAAATGTATTAAGGTAAAGAGTATGTATGGCATGTCTATTAAAACGGAGGTGTACAAAGAGATTTATTAATGTAGTAATAAAAGGAAGAATTCTTACTCCAACAAATAAGTAAACAATAATTAAAGGTAAAATACTTATCAGATTTATTTGGGACACAAATGAGACAAATGCTACTAGTGCTATAACAATAAAAAATTCAAGTGAAGGTCTAGGAATTGAAGATACAACAGAATATCTTGTTAGATTTAATGCATGTAAATTTGCATACTTATTAATTACATTTTTAAAAATTTCCTCTTTTTTAAATATTTTTATTTCTTTTAGACCTTTAATAGAGGAAATAATTAATTTAATCATTTGCTGCCTAGCTTCAACATTTATAACTCCGTATGATCTAATCTTATTTCTTGCAAAAAAATAATAAATTAGTGAAGGTATTATAAAGATTAAGAGTAGTATTAAAGTAATTTTAAAATTTGTATAGATTACTACTGATAACATTCCAATTATTACTAATGCCCTTGCAATATTATCAAGTATAAGATTCAAAGTGCTTGAATATATATCTGTACAATGCTCTGTTATATTAAGATAATCAGCCGAATTTTTTTTCACAAATTCTTTATAAGGCATTAGAAAGATTGAACTAATTAACAACTTAATTAATTGTCTTGATCTTTGAAGTGCGAAACTTTGAGTTTTATAGGTGGCATAAACACCAATAACAAGTTTAAAAAAAAAGCTTAAAATTAGGATTATGCTAAAAATAATAAACACTTGATCAAACGATACGCTATAGCCAAAATTATTGAATTGATTTGTAACAAAGCCTACTAATTGATTATTGCTCTCATCTGAAATAATTATTGAAACATAGGGACCTAAAATTCCTAAACTTACTACGTCCAAACAGGCTAGAATAAAATATAAAAATAGAATAAATGGAATTTTTTTCTGGTCACCTTGAAGTAAAGAATAGATTTCATTAAAATAGTTTAAAATATTTTTCATTTAAGATTTACAAACGTATATCTACAACTGATCTTGGTAAAGTGGACTGAATATCATAGACAACTGACTTAAATTTTAGCAGATGTTTAATTTGAGGAAGGCTAATATCTGAAAATTTACTATGATTTACTGCATATATTATTCCATCAAATTTTTGATTTTTTAAACGAGTAACTCGCATTTTTTTTAATTGTTTTGGAAGTAAAGTAAGTGAAACATTGGGATCGTAAAATTTTACTTTTACATCAAGTTTGGAAAGAAGTTGAATAATTTCTATTACTTTAGAATTTCTCATATCTGAAACGTTTTCTTTAAAAGTAACTCCAAAAATTAAAATTTCAGAATCTTTAATTTTAATCCCTTTTTTATTCATCTTTTCTACGAATTCAGAAACAACAAATTTAGGCATTAAATCATTCAATCTTCTAGCTGCCAGAATAAGCTCCGGATGATAATTAATTTGCTTTGCCTTATGAGTTAAATAATAAGGATCAATACTTATACAGTGGCCGCCAACTAAACCGGGTTTAAAATTTAAAAAATTCCACTTAGTTGATGCAGCGGTTATTACCTCTTCGGTATCAATCCCTAACTTGTGACATATTATAGACACTTCATTCATGAGACCAATATTCAGATCTCTTTGAATATTTTCTATAACTTTTGACATCTCAGCAACTTTAATGTTTTTGACTTGATGCGTGCCTGCAGTAATGAATTTTTTATAAATTTTATCTACAATGTTAAGAGCATAGACGTTGGAGCCGCTTGTGATTTTTTTTATATGGGCAATTTTCCTTTTTTTATCTCCTGGATTTACTCTTTCAGGACTGTAACCACAATAAAAGTCCTTATTTAATTTCATTCCACTGTATTTTTCTATAATTGGTATACAAAAGTCTTCGGTGCATCCAGGATAAACTGTTGACTCAAAAATAACTAAAGAACCTTTTTTTATATATTTTGAAACTAACATTGACGCTTTTTTTAAAGGTTCAAGATCAGGGTTTTGATATTCATCAAGTGGTGTAGGTACAGTAATTATAAATATATTATATTTTGAGAGCACTTTCTGATCATTTGATATTTTTAATAAGGGAAGCTTGCTCTTTTCTTCATTATCCAAAATATTTCGATTATCCTTCCCAGATTTAAGTTCTTTGACAACATGATTATTTATATCGAAGCCAACGGAATTGTAATATTCAGATATTTCAATCAAAAGTGGAAGTCCTACGTAGCCAAGACCGATAACAGCTATATTTGCATTTTTCATTTTTTATCTTCTATTGTTTTAGATAATAGATATGTTGCATTACTTTGGCTAATTCTTTTGATAAGGAACTTATACTAATACCTTTATCCTGACACTGTTTTCTAAAGTTGGATGAATAATTTGATGGATAATGTAGTCGTAAATGATCACTGTAATATTTGTGATCACTGTCATTTAATTCATGTTTAATGCAACGCTCAATTGAATTTCTGAGATAAGAATTATTATATTTTTTTATACATACATTCCAGTAAATTGCTATTTTATCATTCCCTTTTATATTTTTTTCTAATTCGTTTTGAGAAATTGAATTTTTATTTTTTAATAAATTACGAGGATCTGTTCCAGTATGTAATAACCTGGAATCAAAAATTATTGCATCGCCTTTACTCGAACTAATTCTTTTTTTAAAAAAAGACATTACCATTTTTATATAATTCTCAAGTCTAAGAGATTTTATTGGAAATATTTTATGTGAATAAGGTACTACGTTTATTCCACCACCAAATTCTATATTATTATCTTGCAGATAAATGCCAACTTTTCCAAATTTATAATTTTTATCTTTCAAATATGAATTATTTCTCTCTGATTGGGAATCATAATGATATCCTGAATTTTTTTTTAAAGGAAAAGAGTTATATTGAATTTCAAATTGATTAATGAAGTATTTTTTTCCAAATATTTTTTTTAAATTTTCATTAATTTTTTTATTAAATAAAATTTCATAAATTTTTTTATCTTTAATACATTTAGAATGAAGGATAATATTTTTTTCGCTTTTAGGGTTTTTCCTAATCAAACTTTTTATGTATTTTCTTAATTTGTCACATTGATCTTCATCAATAACAGACTTGGACAAGACATACCCTCGTCTGCTATATTCATTATATAACTGATTATTTAACATTTTTATCATAAACTAGTCTTTCACATACTTCGATGACATCTTTGGCGAATTTTATATTTGGGAAAAATTTCTTATCACCATTTACAATAGATTTAAATAAAGACATTTGATTGTAAAATCCAGGCTTAAAATTATTTTTATAATATTCATTGCTTTTGTAATTAAGCTTCGGTTTAAATATATTAATACCGCCTTTTTTTATTATAGAAATACCATCGTAGATTTCTAAATTTTCGATTGGACTCATAACAATTTTTTGATTTCTAGACAGGATTTCTATAGAAAAGTTATCAGAGCTTTGATAAACAAACGAGATGTTGATGATTGAGTTATTTTTACTAGTCAGAATTCCAGTAATAAAATTTCTATTTCTAATAACCTCTCTAACTTTTATCTGTCCAAAAAGATATATTAAAATTGATATAATATGACAAGAATTTCTAATAATATCACCTTTGTTCGCTTCGGGGCATTTGACGTTAATAAGATATTTCGTCTTTTTATCAATTAATTGTTTAGTAAATTTAATGTTATTATAAAATATTCTATTATATCCAACAAAGATATTTCTACTTTTTATCAATGTTTGAAAAGTCTTCGACTTCAATGCAACAGGCTTTTCAACAAATATTTGTTTATTATACTTTGAGCACTCATTTATAATTTTTATATTGTCTTTAATTCTTGAAGCTATAAGGAAATGACAATTCTTAATTTTGCCAGCATTTTTAATTGAGTCTTTCCAATTTAAAAATTTATTCTCGATTTTATATTTTTTGTAAAATTGCTTGACCTTTTTTGAATTTTTATTTGTGGACGTGATTGAAAAGATTTTAATTTTTAAATTTATTGCACACTTTAGATGATGGTGTACTATGTTAGAAGTTCCAATTACACATAAATACATAATACTGGAACTATAATGATAAATTTTATGATGTCATTCATTTAAAAAGTAATAGTTTAAATAAATTTTATGCGATTTCATACATGAAGAAATATTGCTTCGATCTTGATGGAGTTATTTGTAACAATACAAATGGAGATTATGTCAACGCTCAACCATCTCAGGATGCGATCAAAAAAATCAACAGTCTTTATGAAAAAGGAAATGAAATTATTATATTTACTGCCAGATACATGGGTAGAAATGATAATGATATTTCCAAAGCATACGATGAAGGGTATGAACTAACAAGGTCCCAACTAGAAAAATGGAAAGTTAACTACCACAAACTTTTACTAGGGAAACCTGAATTTGATATTCTTATTGATGATAAAAGTTTTAACTATACAACTAATTGGATCAGTGACGAAAATTTCTAAGTAAATAGAATTTTCTTTCCATAAGTTTCTTTAATTTTATTCAATATCTGTATTGAGACCAAATTTAAATTATCATATTTCGGCAGTATATTGCTTTTTTTTCGCTTCAATAAATCGTTTACTAATTTTTTTGTTATAATAGAAGAATAAGGAAATTTATTATTAGTAAATGTATTTTTTTGATAATTAGTAATGTGAATATTCCCGTCTCGTGTAATATTGACTCTTAATTTTTCTTTTTCAGTTTGAATAGTAATAATATGAGAGTTTATTTTTTTTCGTGTTTTTAAAATAATACTACCTCTACTATTAGAAATTTCAATCTTACCTGAAATTTCATGAAAGCCATTTCTTTTGGATGAAAAATATTTTTTATCTAATTTTTTAGTATTAAATGATAAAGATTTATTCTTTGTCATTAATATAAATAAATATATGAAGTGAATTATATTAGTTATTAGATCTCCTTTTGGCACAGTTACAGAAATAGAAACATTTTTTAATTTTTTCTTATCTAAATCTAACATTTTAAATAATGATTTAGACCATACATTGACATACGTATTTATTATATTATTTTGAAAATTTCTTTCAAAGTGTCTAAAAGATGACTCTTTCGAAAAAATCATTTTCTCTAGCAAAATATTTTCAACTTTATTATTTTTTAAAATATATTTTAAATTTGAATACCGTGTATTAGAGTATGTTGCCTCTATTAACAAAAAAATATTTTCTTTTTTCGGTATGATTTTTTTTATTATAATTTTATGCTTTGATTTTGACTTAAATTCCTCAGTATTTTTTATTAACTCCCTCATATTTAAAAATCGATCAAATATTAATATTTCTAATTTCTTCTCAATAAATTTTAACGAATTTAAGTGAGCTTTACCCATACCTCCAAAGCCCACTATAAGAATTTTCTTCATTTTACTGCACTTAATTTGATATATTGTAATTCTAGGATAATTTATATATTACACTTGGTATACTTTAAAAAATATTTATATGGCATCATTTAAATTTAACTTAACTCCTCGAAAAGTTGATGAAGTTGATACAAAACACAGAAGAATTAAAACTTTGATTCCTACGCCTCAATCACTGGAAATAATTAATGAACTCAGAGAATATGAGTCTACAAACGCAATCGAACAATTACCAGTCATTTGGGATAAAGCTATTAACCATCAGATTTATGATCCTTACGGTAATATATGGATTGATTTTACATCATCAATTTTTGTAACTAACTCTGGGCACGGAAATAAAGATATTATAGATAAAATAAACCAATTAACTAGCAAACCCCTCACTCACAGCTATTACTATCCTACTGAAGTAAGATTAGAATTTCTAAAAAAACTTATAAGATTGTGTGGCGGAAACTTCAATAAGGCTATTTTATTAAGCGCTGGCACAGAGGCAACTGAAAGAGCAATAAAAATTGTAAAATTGTACGGTAAATCAAAAAATATCGCCACGCCCACAATCATTGCTTGGGAAGGTAATTACCATGGAAAAACTCTCAATGCGCAAATGATCAGTGGTCAATATAATGATCATAAGTGGATTGATTATTTTGATCCGAATATAATTCATTTGCCCTTTCCTTATCCTTGGTTAGAGGCATATAAGAATAAAACTGGAGAAGAAATATTTTTTGATCATCTTAAACTTTTAGAAAACAAAGGACTAGAATTAAATAACATTGCAGGTTTTTTTGTGGAGTCTTTTCAAGGTTGGGGAGCAATTTTTTATCCTAAAGATTACATACAGGCACTAAGAAACTGGGCCTACAAAAATAATTCTTTAATGGTTTTTGACGAAATACAAGCTGGCTTTGGCCGGACAGGAAAAATGTTTGCATACGAACACTATGAAGTGGATGCTGATTTAGTTATATGCGGTAAAGGAATATCTGGGAGCTTACCTTTATCTGCAGTATTGGGTAAATCAGAATTAATAGAATTAGACTCTGCTTATACTAGTACTCATGGCGGACATCCATTGTCTTGTGCCTCTGGAATAGGAAACTTAGAAATATTTGAAGATGAAGCATTTTTAAGCAGTGTAAATGCAAAGGGAAAAGTTATGAGGGAAAGACTAGAGTCATGGAAAAATAAATACCCTGAAAGAGTTAAGATGATATTAGGTAAAGGTTTATTGTACGGCATCTTTATAAATGATCCTAGAAGTGGAGAGTTAGATATTAATTTGACAAATATTATTTGTGAGAGAGCGATGGAAAAAGGTGTTTTTTCAATTTGCACAGGTAGAGGCACATTAAAACTCGGACCACCTTTGACAATTCCTGAGGAAGCAATTATTGAAGGACTTGAGGTTTATGAGGAATGTTTTGAAGAGTTATTTTGACAGAAAGTGTTAGATTATGAATAAAAAATTTGACCTCACAGGAAAAAACATTCTCATTACGGGCGCCGCAGGATTGCTAGGAAAACAGCACGCGTATGCAGTTGCTGAGATGGGAGGGAACCCTATCTTGATTGATATAGAAAATACCGATGAAATAAAAAAAAGTATTATTGATAAGTTTGGGACTGACTGCCAGAACTTTACAGTTGATATTACAAAAGAAAATTCATTAAATAAATTGAGCAATAAATTAATAAAAAATTCTAAATCGATTGATGTTTTGATAAATAATGCAGCAATCGACTCAAAAGTTGAAAACAATCAACTAAATTCGAACTCATTAGAAAATTTTACCCTAGATAAATGGTATAATGAAATAGGCGTAGGTCTTACTGGTACTTTTTTGTGTTCAAAAATTTTTGGTAAAGAGATGGCAAAAAACAAAAATGGAGTTATCGTAAATATAGCATCTGACTTAGCATTGATTGCTCCCGATCAAAGAATTTACAATAATAATGGTGAAGAGAAAAATTATAAACCGATAACATATTCAGTAATAAAACATGGTATAATAGGTATGACTAAATACCTATCTACTTACTGGCTAGATAAAAATATTAGGGTAAATGCCTTATGTCCAGGTGGTGTTATTAATAATCAGAATCAAGAATTTATAAGTAAGGTAACAAAACTGATACCTCTAGGTAGACTGGCAAATGTAGATGAATATCACTCAGCTATACAATTTTTATGCTCAGATGCCTCATCATACATGACAGGATCATGTCTCGTAATGGATGGAGGTAGATCAGTTTGGTAGCATGAATTAATGAAAAAAATTTTATTCTTTATAAGAAATTTTGCCAATTATGACCATCTAGCCCCGATCATAGTTGAATTATCAAAAACAAAAAGGATTAATATTTTAATAGTTTATTGCGATTCCTTATATGATTATAATAATGATCCGCATCACATTTTATTTTCTAAATTTGATAATATTAAAATTATTAATACTGTTTCATTTTTAAAGAAAAATTTAAGTTTTCTAAACATTGCGACAACTTTGACAGAAAGAGTGCATTATTTAATAAAAAGTGAATTTTTATTTAAAATACTTCTTAAACTGCAAACATTTCAAAAATTTAACGTAGAGAAAACATTAAAGTCTAAAATAATACAAAGCTTAAATGAACCCGTCTTAGGCATATTTGACTACAGCAAATCTGATTTTATTAGTTCTATCAAAGAGACAATATATAGAGAAAAAGGTGTCTGCGTAAATATTCCTCACTGGGTATGGATTTGGCAAAATAAATTGAGATGCAATGATATGCTTTCTTTTAATAAAGACAATCCATATGAATATGGAAGTTTTGATCACAGAGACATTTGTATAGTTGAAAATAAAAAATCAGTTGAAATATTGAAAGAATTAAAAGTATCTCCAAGAAAAATTATTTTTTTAGGATCAGCAAGATTTTCTCAAAATTGGGTATTAAAAAAAAACGAACTACTAAATGAAAAAAAGATCAAGATCTCAAACAATAAGTCGATCAAAATTTTGTTTTTGTGCCCAAAAATTTGGGATAACATTTTTTGGGACGAGCTTATTCGATCAGTTAACTTAATCAGTAATGTAAAAAATGCTAAGTTAATAATTCAATATCATCCAAACGTTAAATATCCTAGTCTAAAAAAATTATCTCAAAATATTTTAGATAAAAATAACGTTTTTATTTCTAGTAATGATTTTAGTACCTCTCAACTAATAAGTTGGTCAGATGTAGTTTTTAACATAAACACTACAGTTTTTTTTGAAGCATTAATTAAGAATAAATTATTAGTAAATCTTAATCATCTACATATTAATCAGTTTTATTTTAAAAATAAAAAATACTACTATGAAACAATTAATAGGGATGAACTAGTTGAAATACTTTTAAATATTAGAAAGTTGATAAATAAAAATAAAAAAAGTAAGAATCTTAGAGACTTCTTCAATTCAACAATTTACAATAAGAATAAAAATCCAAATAAAGTTATCGCAAATTATCTTTTAAATCTGTCGAAATAGACATTCTTAATACCTTCAATAAGATCTATTTTTGGCGTCCAACCTAATTCTGAAATCTTTTTGTTATCAAGAAGTTTTCTTGGTGTTCCGTCGGGCATGGAATGATCAAATATATATTCACCGTCATATTGAAGACATTTCTTAATAATTTTCGCAAGATCTTTTATTGAGTAATCAATGCCACTACCTACATTGATAATATCATCGCATTTCTTAATATTTTCTAATACGCACAACGAAGCTTCAGCGAGATCATCAACATGCAGAATGTCTCTTCGTGCACTTCCAGATCCCCACAAAGTAATACTATCTTCTTTATTTATTATTGCTTCATGTGTTTTTCTTATGATTGCAGGTATAACGTGAGAGTTATTAAGGTCATAATTATCTCCAGGGCCATATAAATTTGTTGGCATTATTGATTTGTAATTAAGCCCATATTGTGAATTGTAAGATTGACACATTTTTATTCCTGCTATCTTTGCGATAGCATATGCGTCATTTGTTTTTTCGAGTGGACCATTTAAGAGATACTCTTCTTTTATTGGTTGATCACAATTTCTTGGATAAATACAACTCGAACCAAAAAAAATGAGTTCATCTATACCTGAAATATATGCGTTATTTATTACATTATTTTGAATTTGTAAGTTTTCGTAAATAAATTCAGCTTTAAATTCACTGTTTGCTTTAATGCCTCCTACTTTTGCGGCGCAAAGTAAAATAAGATCAATGTCATTATCATTAAAATATTCTCTTACTTCTTTAATGTTGAATAAGTTTAACTCATTACGTTTAGGTGCAAGTATATGTAAATAACCTCTAGATCTTAACGAACGATAAATTGCTGATCCAACCATGCCGGTTGAACCTAATATTAATATTTTTTTATTACTACCCATCACTTCAAACAGACTGATACCAAAGTACCTGATCTAGAGCAATTCCATCTTTTATAAATTTTTCATTAATATTTTTTTTTTTAAAACCCATATTATTATAAAGCATCATAGCGGGAAAATTTTCAACTACACACTCAAACTTAAAACAATTTAATTTTAAAGTCTCAAACGCATAATCTTTTAGGCAAGAAATGGCTTCTTTTGCTATACCTTTTCTATGGTAATGCTGGTTACCTATAAGAATACCAAACTTGGTATATTTTTCATTAAAGTTTATTGGCCCTAATCTTATATTGCCTATATGTTCCTTGTCTTTTTTGTGTACTATTTTATAAAAAATATCGTTTTGGCTTTTTTCTAAGATCTTTACGAATAATTTAAGGTCCTCAATAGATAAATTTTTATTTGCTTTTAATATATATTTTGTAATATCTTTATTTTTCATCCAAGAAACATAATCATTATTTACGTCTTTTTCTTTAAATGGATCTAAAGTTATAGTTTTAGAGTTTATTGGACTTTTTATAATCACTGATTAAATCAATTTTTCCAAGTAGTGACAAATTTCAAAATTTTTTTGACTTGCGTAAAATTCTAATTTTTTGAAATCTGATTCAATATCAACTTCTCCATAATCAGGCGTTTCAAACGCTAACATCCTTTCACCATAAAAACTATCATTTTGATTAATAATGTCATATCTCACTATATCAATGTACCCGTTGCCAACATATGCTTTTGGAAAATTCTGCCTTGGAAGCGCGAAGTACTCTTTTCTAGGGTCGAAAGGGGATAGTCCATGCAGATATTCACCCGCAAGACCAAACATTTTAGCCGGGGTTTCCGGGCACTCATGAATAGATACTAGGCTTGTAGCTTCTGGATGATTTGCAAACTTTTCAATAGCTTTATCTATTATTTTAGGTTCCCTTAGAGGTGTTGTAGGCCTAATAATACAAAAAGCTTCTGGATAGAAACTATATTCTTTTTTATACCATTCTGCAGCATGAATTAAAAAATCTTTGTCGTGCGAGTAATCACCAGAAATTTCTGATGGTCTTAAAAAGGGAACATTCCCTCCATATTTTTTTGCTATATCAGCGATTTCATTATCGTCTGTAGATATGATGGTCTTTTCTAATTGTTTAGACATCTTACACGCGGCAATTGAGTAAGCTATAAGTGGATGCGAGTTTAGTTTTTTAATGTTCTTTTTTGGAACACCCTTAGAGCCACCTCTCGCAGGAATAATAGTCAAAAAGTTTTTCATTTAGAAAAAGTAATCACCATATATCTTTAATTAGAAACAGCATTCCTCTCCCTAAGTCCCTTGAATACTGGCGACATAGGCTTGCAAGTCAATAAAGATCTGAAACTTAATTTATGCGTTACGGCATAATTAATTTTTTTACATGTTTTGTCGAAAGATTGAATTAATAAATCTAAATCTTTTTTCTTATGAGACATGGACAGCATTAGCACGCCTGAAAAACAAAGAATTCCATTTTTAAACATTTCTTGTTGGTATAATGTTGATAGAACTGGATCTTGCACACCGTTTTTCTTGTGAGTATTTATCATTAGTCTAACAGGGTAACCAGCCAAAGAAACATGGTCACTTAGATCATACTTTTTAATTATTTTTTGAAAATGCTTTTCAATATATTCACCTTTTTTCCAAAAGTTTTTAATAACATTTTCTGATTTATATATTTCTAAATTTTTAATTGCCGCTGCTAATGTTAATGCTTCAGGAGCATAGGTAGAAGATAAGAATACTTTATCAAAATGTTTCATATATTTTCTTTTACCAGCTAAAATACCTAAGGGCATGCCATTTGTAACGCCCTTTCCAAAAATTGAAAGATCAGGATAAACACCAAAATAATCCTGCGCACCACCAATTCCAAATCTGAACCCAGAAATACACTCATCAAGAATAAATAAGGCACCAATAGATTTTGCGATTTTTTTTATTTTCTTGAGAGTCTTTACCTGATTACAATTTGTGCAGGGTTTCATAAATTTTCTTTTATTTTTATCATCATCGTAATTACAAATCTGTCTTTGGCCTATTACTGGCTCCATAATAATTGCTGCAATTCTATCCTTATTTTTATTAACAGTTTTGATGAGGCCATCAATATCACCATAATCAAATACTTTAGTTAATCTTTTAATGTCGTTTGGTATACCATAAGATTTATCTGTGCTGCCAATATACCAATCGTGAAAGCCATGATATCCGTAACATATTACAAGATCTCTTTGAGTATAAAACCTCGATAAACGAACAGCAGCAGCACATACATCGCTTGCATTTTTTGAAAACTTAACCATTTCTGCAGATGGTATTGTTTTTACCAATTTCTCTGCAAGCTCAACTTCTAAATTGTTAATCATGCTAAACAAAATACCCTTGTTTAACTGTTCCTTTATCGCTTTATCAATTTTATTATTGCCATGACCAAGTGTGACAGGGCCACACCCCATAACCATATCAATGTATTGGTTCCCATCGACATCCCAAACTCTGCAACCCTTTTGCTTTACTAATACTTTTGGCGCACCACCATCAGGAAAAACACCTGGCGCTCTACTAAATGTACTAGTTCCTGATGCGATATATTTTTTTGCTTTAGTATAAAGTTGATTACTCTTTTTTATACCTCTTGATAGACCTATTTTACTCATAACCATTTTTTTTATTAAATTTTTTAAAAGCTTCTTTGTACCATTTATACTGTTTTTTAAATATGTCTACTCCTTCATCATCTCTGAATGCTTGAAATATGAACAAATTTGGGGTTACATTATATTTCTTTAGAGAAATAAAAAAATTTTTGAAGTCTACATTTCCTTTACCTAAAATAACTGGACCTCCTCTGAAAACTCTATCTTTAATATGTATGTCTGTAATGTATTTTCCATAGACTGAAAATTCTTCCTCAACATCGTAACCTTGAGACGCGCTATTTCCTAAATCATAATTGATAGTAACTGATTTAGAGCCTATTTTGCCCAATAACTCTAAAACCTCAGGTGGTTTCAAGTCAAGTTCTAGCGCAATATTGATATTAAGTTCATTAGCTTGTTTTGTAGCTTCCTGAATATTTTCACAAAAAAGGTCTTTTTTTTCATGAGTGTTCAATGATGCTTGATCTACACAAGGAATGACAATATCTGTGACCCCAATAAGTGAGCAATTGTCTATTAGTCTACTTAAAACAAGCTTACTTTGTTGATTTTGTATAATTTCATTGCTGTGAAAAGTGTTGTCCATAAAATAATCTGCACATACACTTTTAACATCAACTGCACTTTCAGACACAGCTTGTTTTATTCTTGTAAGTCCAGCTTTTGACATGAGTGGATTATTTTCAAATTCATGATAATCAAGAATGAATTCGATACTTGATAGATTAAGCATTGATGCTAGCTTGAATTCCTTTTCCCAAGTATTAATTGGAAATGCCTGATATCTGCCTTTATATTTTGGAAGAAGTCTTCCCTGCATGATACCATACTTCATAAATTATATTAATGGAGCTAATTTTTTTCTAATAGCCTTTTCATCTTCTAAGATTATTTTCACGCCATTGCCTAATGCCTTTTCCACAGATCTTACATAACGTATAAGAAATTTAAGACCATCTGGTTCAAGTGAGGCGGCCTGGTCAGAACCATACATAGACCGATCTAATGTCAAATGTCTTTCTAATGATGATATTCCAAGAGCTGCTGCCGCAACACTAACTGCTCTTCCATTTTCATGCCCACTATAACCCACAGCGCAACCAAATTCTTTTTGCAATGTCTTTATCATCATTAAATTAGCGTCTTCATCTCTCATTGGATAAGTGCTTACTGTATGCATAAGTTCAAATGGGCAATTTTTTTGTTTAAATTTCTCAACGACTAATCCAATTTCCTCTAATGTATGCATACCTGTAGAAATAAAGGTATGCTTACCTTCTTCAACAATTAAATCAATAAGTTCTAAATGTGTCAGCATTGCAGAGGCAATTTTGTTATATTTACAATTAAACTCTCTCATAATCACTTGACTGTTTGGATCCCATGCGGAAAAATACCATGTAATATTTTTCTTAGTGCAGTAATTATTTATTTCTCGATACTCATTAATATCAAATTCAAGGCCTTCTTTTTGATCTTTTTGAGTATCTCCCCATGGACTCTTTCTTGCTGACTCAAGTGTTTCTTTTGAGTACACTAAATTAATATCTCTTTTCTGAAATTTAACTGCGTCAGCTCCTGCGTCAGTCGCGGCATCAATTAATTGCTTTGCAATTTCAATATCGCCATTGTGGTTAATACCAATCTCTGCTGTTATGAAAATAGGCATAAATAATTGTTAATTTAAGTGTTGATTATAAGCAATATTTTCAAAAGTTATAGTTTAATCATTTGTCTTTTCAACTATATTTGAAGGAAATATACTAAAGGAGCCTTTTAATTTACTAATGACTATACAATGAATATTTCAGTAATAGGGTGTGGTTATGTTGGCTTGTCATTAGGCATATTGTTATCGAAAAAAAATAAAGTTACTTTTTTTGATATTGATAGAAACAAAATTAAAAAAATTAAGAAACAAGTTTCTCCAATCAATGATGATCTAATATCTAAATATTTACTTAAAAATCAAAATATTAAAGCATCACTAAACTTTAAAACTGCAATTACAAATAGCGAATATATCATTATTGCAACTCCAACAGATTATGATGTTAAGAAAAATGAGTTTAATACAGAATCTATAGAAAACACTATTATCAAAGCTTTTAAGTACAACAGTGAGGCAATAATAATAATTAAATCAACAATACCTCTTGGATATACTGAATATCTTCGCAATAAATTTAATAATAATAAGATAATTTATAGTCCAGAGTTTCTAAGAGAGGGTCAGGCCCTTTATGACAATTTAAATCCAAGTAGAATTATTATAGGAGACAAAGGAAAGCCAGGAAAAAAGTTTTATAGCATGCTATTAAAATGCATTAAAACAAAAAAAACGCCTGTACGGTACACTACTTCAACCGAAGCAGAGGCTATCAAGTTGTTTTCCAATACTTATTTAGCAATGAGAATTGCTTATTTTAACGAATTAGATAGTTATTGTGAAAAGAATAAATTAAATACCAAGACTGTTATAAATGGCATGTCTTTTGATCCAAGAATTGGTGACTACTATAATAATCCTTCGTTTGGGTATGGTGGCTACTGCCTTCCAAAAGATACAAAACAATTATTAAAAAATTATGAAAATATTCCTAACAATCTAATTACTGCCATCGTTTCTTCAAATTCAACTCGTAAAGATTTTATTGCTAGCAACATTATTCAAAAAAATCCTAAAACAGTTGGCATATTTAGAATTAATATGAAACATGGATCAGACAATTTTAGAACCAGTGCTATACAAGATGTGATTGAAAGAATTCAAAAAAAGGGCATAAAAATAATAATTTATGAGCCATTAATCAAAGAAAAGTATTTTAATAAGTCAAAAATATTTAAGTCACTTAAAGAATTTAAAAAGAACTCCAATATTATTATTGCCAATAGATATGACAAACAATTGCACGATGTAAAAGACAAGGTTTATACACGTGACATATTTTTGAGAGATTAATTTTAATAATAGTAAAATATTACAATAATGAAAAAAAATAACCCAATAAGGCAGAAATTGGTCAGACTCATTAGACCTCTATCATCTCTGATTTTCTTTCTGACTACACTTGACTACAAAATTTCAATAAGAATTAAACCAAAAATTAATAGTATGCATTATCCATATATATCTACTTCAGCTGTAAAATGGCTGATGTCTCTTGAACTAAAAGATAAAAATATTCTTGAATTTGGATCAGGGTACTCAAGTATATTTTTTTGTGAAAGGGGCGCAAAAGTATATGCTGTGGAAAGGGACCCTGAGTGGAAAGAGAAAATTAATTCTCATTTCTCTAATTCGAATAAAAATATTATATATGTGGATGATGATAAACTTGATGAAATCAGTAAAGTTATTTTTGATATTATTTTTATTGATGACAACGTACGCGAGCAAAGACTTAGTTATGCTATAAAGAATTTAAAAGAAGAAGGAATGATAATATTTGATAATAGCGAGCGCTATCCCGAGTTAATGAATGAAACGAATAAGCAGGGTTTTTTAATTTTTAATTTCTGGGGTAACTGCGCAGATACCCACAAACAAATTTGTACAAGCGTTATGTTAAAAAACAAAAACTTTGGACAAACTTTCCTAGAATTTGATAAATTTGTTTAACAATAAATTGTATTATAATATAATATTATTTATTTTAAACCTCTTACCTTGCATTAACTTTTTTTCGACCTGATCTTTATCTCTAATAAATATAGGTTCACTAATGGTATCAAATTTCTCTTCTGAAAGTTTTCTGCGAAATGGATTATAGTAATACTTTTTAAAATTTTTTTTAAATAATTTTTTTTCAATCAAATTCTCATCAAAACTGTATCTTTTATTTCCAGTACCCCTTAATTCTATTATTACTGCTTTGAGACTATCTTTGCTTAATATTTCCTGTGCTCCATCTATTACTTCTGACTCATAGCCTTCAACATCGATTTTTATAACAGAGGGATCTTCATCTTTAATTAAAAAATCCATTTTCTTAATTTCAACCTTTGTAAAATTATTATCATAATTGTCTGATGCAATTATTCTATTATCTGAGGAAGAAAGTATATAATTTTGATCTTTTAACCCTGCTGTTATTCTTCCAGTTTCATTTTTTGAGCCAATTGCAATCTCAAAAACCTCGACTTTATCAAATAAATTATTGAGTTCTATATTTTTTCTAATCATTACACAATTTTGTGGAATTGGTTCAACGATGATTGACTTACAACCAGTCTCTCCTGAAGCGAGAGCTGAAAAAACACCTAAGTTTGAACCAACATCAACAAATACATCATCTCTAACCAGGTAATGTATGAGAAACAACATATTAGAATACTCATGTAATCCATAATATAAATTTGCAGTTGATGCTGGTTCTGATTTGTAAATATAAATCTTGCAATTTTTGGTTAATTTATGAATCAAAGGCTTTTTCGTAAAAAAACATCTAATTTGCCAATTTAAAAAAACAAATAAAGCCTTGATTTTTCTTTTTGAGTTTAAAGGGTGAGAGTAAATGCCAAAAAAAATTTTTTTTAAATTTTGCATAAGTTGGTTGCGGGGG